>OFHO01000112.1_pt1 | contig 77255 bp, 70 predicted proteins | sample 1521531 | NCBI WGS metagenome assembly OFHO01 (sample SAMEA3504124, study PRJEB24116) | mouse gut metagenome | biome: mouse gut; feature: mouse-associated habitat; material: faeces | place: Denmark | collected 2011
ACCGACGGTGAGTATTTTTCCAATCTCCATAATCAGGAGGTAAATCTCTCCAAGGTGCTCCAGTGCGAATTATCCAGAAAACAGCATTAAGAAAACATCGATTATCACGAGCAGTCACACCTCGTGTTCCTTCTCTCCCTGGCAAGTGCGGTTCTAAAAGTTCCCAAACTCTGTCAGATATATCATGACGACGATGTGTGTAGTTCATATTTCTCTCCTTTTTTTAGGAGAATAACAGAGTTTTAAAAAAATTAAAAGTCAATTGACGACACACCCTAGGAACATTTCATTTGAACACTTGGTAATAACAATCTTTTTTTATTATCTCAATTATTCTGCTTAGTAACAGTTATCTTTAAAAAAAGGTAAACTTTGCTTATTAAAATCAAATTCATTTAAATAACATCGGTATGCATTTTGGCTATAATAATCATAATTACTCATAATAAGGGCTATAGCTTTTTGCCACTCGTGAAAATCATTAACATCAGTTATGACCACCCCGCATTGATATTTTTCAATTATTTCGCTATATCCTTTTAATTTATTAACAATAACAGGTTTTTTAAAATATAAATAGCACGAGAGCTTACCTGATGCTTTTCCAATTAATCCAAAATTGTCATCAACATACTTATAGCATGCAATTCCAATATCTATAGGACGATATGCCAAAAAAATTTCATCAATGTCGTATACTAATCCGGATAATAATAAATTTTTATTATTTATTGAAAGAAGCTCTTGAATAAACGGGTTGGAATAATTTATTTCTTCTCTATCATGAAAAATTAAAACCGCACTCTGTATTGATGTAAAAACTTTTGCCAGCACATCTGAATAAACTTGCGGATAAATCATACCAATTTGGGCACATACAATTTTATTTGTAAAATCAATATGGTTAAATTGTGCAAGTAAATTCATTGAATGGCTTTCATAATTAAACTGCCAGCCAATACTATTTGGAATATAGTAAATTTTTTTCCCATAAGAAGAGCAGTGGTAGGAAGTCAATAATGAAGATAAACGTAACTCATCCTGTATGAGAATTGAACGAACAAATTGGAACAAAAACTTTTTCCAAGACGGAATTGTATCTACGGGAATTTCCAATGATAAAAATGTAAATTTTGCTCTAAAAAGTTTGGCAAGTAAAAAAGAGAAAGGAAAAGTCAGATCATCAATATTAAGAATTAAATCTTCTTTTCGCGGAAACTGTGTTTTTTTAAAATAATTAAGTGAGGCTTTAAAAAAATATTTTAATTTATTTACACTTTTTCCAACTGGTACATATTCTTCACAATAAACAATTTTTATATTGTCTTTTTTAAATTGAAAATCCTTAAAACCGGTATGTTTGGCAAAAATAATAACAGTATCAAAATAATCAGATAAAGCATAACTCATACTAATGACAGTTGGAGATACAGAGACATATCCGTCATAGAAAAATAAATATGCATTCATTAATTAACCTCCAAAATATAGCATACCCCCCATGAATCAGAACTTGGTTTATCGTGCGTCATCCATACAATATTATCCACGATTTTAAACCCGGCTTTATGAGCAAAACGTTCTATTTCTTCACAGGAAAAATACCGCATGGAATGACATTCATCAATATATATATATATATCGGAAGTCTGTTTTTTATTCAAAATTTCGATATGGTAATTGACCTCAACAATATCCTTTTCGGGGAAATGCTTAGGCTCACAATATCGAACAACCCGAACCTCATCATCTTCCATTTTTTTTACACGCTTTTCAGGAAGCTGCGTAAGCACAGCATCTTTATGCCACACATCAAAAATGAATTTTCCTTGTGGTTTCAAATGCTTTTTTGCCGTCTGGAAATACTTATTGACATCTTCATCTGTATTTTGATAACTGGCAACATGAAACAAAGAGATAACAGCATCAAACTTTCGCTTGCAGTCGTAATACCGCACATCCCCAAGGTCACAGTCCACGCCAAGTTCTTTTGCCTGTTTGAGCATTGTTGAGCTTTGATCAATGCCAAAAACATCATAGCCTTTTTTCATAAGCAGGGAAGCGTGTTTGCCTGTTCCGCAGCCCATTTCAAATACAGTTTTGACATTGTTTCCCAACAGAGAAGCAATATAATCAGCTTCTGCCTGATAATCCTTATCTTTATACAGCAAATTATAATAACTGGAATAGGCGTCAAAAACCTTCATTAGAAAATGCTCCTTACCATACGGACAACTTGCTCCATATTCTCATCAGTCAATCCTAAACCGGAAGGAATATAAAAACCTCGCGCATATAATCTGTCGGCAACAGGACGGTCAACAGTATCGGTCAAGCCCATTTTTTGAAAAACAGGCTGTTTATTTAAAGGATAGAAAAACGGTCTGCAGCCAATACCTTTTTGGGCTAATTTTTCCATGGCTTCCTTAGCATTGAATTTCACATCATCATCCAAAACTATTCCAAAAACCCAGTAATTATTTTCCGCATACGCTGTTTTTACAAGAGGAAGCTGTGCAGGAATATTTTTTAATTCTTCCTGATAGTATGCTCCCATACGTTTTTTTCTGGCAATAAATTCTTCCAAACGTTCAAACTGGGCATAGGCAACAGCCGCCTGCAAATTGGACATTCTAAAATTCCAGCCCAGCTCTTCATGGACAAATCTGTCTCTTGAAAAACATAAGTTCTTATAAAAATTTACTTTTTCAATAAGCTCAGAAGATGCGGCCATCACCATTCCGCCTTCCCCGCAGGCAATATGCTTATTGGCATAAAAAGAAAAGGTAGAAATTTCTCCCATACTGCCGCATTTTTTATCAAAATATGTTTGCCCGTGAGCCTGAGCAGCATCTTCAATAATTTTCAAGTCATATTTTTGCGCCAAGGCAAAAACTTTTTCCATATCGGTTGGCAAACCGAAAATATGCACAACCATAACGGCTCTGGTGCGCGGAGTAATCATTTCCTCAATTTTTGCGGTATCCATATTCCAAGTTTGAGCATCGGCATCAACAAAAACAGGCTTTAATCCATTATACAGCAGACTTTGTGCAGTGGAAATAATGGTATAGTCAGGCAAAATAACCTCATCGCCCTCTTCCCATTTAAACACAGCTTTCATAGCGCGCACCGCAGCGTCAATGGCAACGGAACCATTGCAGACACAGCTGCCGTATTTTTGCCCGGTATAGGCGGAAAATTCCTGCTCTAATTTTTTAACGAAAGGACCTTCAGAGGAAATCCAGCCCGTGTCAATACATTCATTTAAATACTTTTTTTCATTGCCATTCAGTAACGGCGTATTAACAGGAATAAAATCACTCATAGCAAATCCTAAAACCGAACTTTATCTGCATCCCCGAGATAGGGTCCCTGCTTTACTTCAATCATTTCCACATCATCGAGACATTTAAAACCATGACCGCCAAAAGCCAGCAAAATGACATCGCCGGCATAGAGTTCCCTGCTTTCAAGATACTTTTTATTGTCATCATAAAAATCAACTTCCAGCACGCCTTTTTTAATAATAAGGACTTCCTTTGTATAATGGACTTCACGCGTCACGACATTATGCAAATGGGGCTGAATTTCTTTTCCCTTCGGATGTTTCATGAATGCAAGCTGCTGAGAAAAATCGTTAGGCGTAAAAAATTCAACACCTTCTTTGGAATAATCATTCCTTATGATAATTGCATAAATTTTATTGTCATGGATAATTTGTTCAACCATAGCGCACCTGATTACACATGCTTCAAATCATGCTGAACCATGCGTTTTACCAATTCGGCAAAAGAAGTTTTGCGGGGATTCCAGCCAAGGACTTTTTTAGCTTTACTTGGGTCGCCAAGTAAGGTTTCCACTTCGGAAGGCCTAAAGAACTGCGGATCAACTTCCACCACCACTTTTCCGCTTGCTTTATCAATGCCTTTTTCGTTAACGCCTTCTCCCTGCCATTCCAGCTCAATCCCCACTTCTTTAAAAGCATACTGACAAAAGTCTCTGACAGAATATTGTTCACCTGTTGCTATGACAAAATCTTCCGGCTTTTCCTGCTGCATGATAAGCCACATACATTCCACATAATCAGGTGCATAGCCCCAGTCGCGAAGCGCATTCAAATTGCCGAGATACAATTTTTCCTGCAAACCTTTTTTAATCCGGGCAACAGCAAGGGTAATTTTTCTTGTGACGAAATTATCTCCTCTGCGTTCTGACTCATGGTTAAACAAAATGCCATTGACCGCAAACATATTATAGGCATCGCGGTAATTTTTTATAATCCAAAATCCGTATTGCTTTGCAACAGCGTAAGGGGAAGTGGGATAAAACGGTGTTGTTTCTGTCTGCGGAACTTCCTGCACTCGTCCAAAAAGCTCAGAAGTGGAAGCCTGATAGATTTTGCAGGTTTTATCCAAACCAAGAAAACGCACAGCCTCCAAAATTCGCAAAACCCCCACAGCATCCGTATCTGCCGTATATTCCGGAACATCAAAAGAAACATGAACATGGGACTGGGCAGCCAAATTATAAATTTCTGCAGGCTTTACCTGACTGATAATTTTTATAATACTCATGGAATCAGTCATATCGCCGCTATGGAGATGAACTTGCTGTGAAGAAGGCAAATCAGTTTTTAGTAAATGGTCAATACGTTCTGTTGTTTCCACAGAAGATCTGCGGATAATGCCATGCACTTCATAGTCTTTTTTCAATAAAAATTCTGCCAGATAAGAACCATCCTGTCCTGTTATTCCGGTAATTAATGCAATCTTTTTCACAAAACTGTCCGCCTTTTTTATTTATTGAGGTATTAATCTTATCGTATCCCTCAAAAAAAGTAAATATTTTATACTCTGCCGTAACAGTCCGAATACCGGACAATATCATCTTCTGACAAATAGCTGCCCCGCTGGACTTCCAACACTTTTAATTCCTCATCATAGGGGTTTTGCAATGAATGGATACTATTAATCGGAATATCGATACTTCCGCCTGCTTCAATGATAAATTCCCTGCCATCCAAAATAACAAAGGCTTTCCCTTCCAGAACAACCCAATGCTCGGATCTGTATTTATGGGACTGCAAAGAAAGTTTCTGCCCGGGCAGAACACAAATATTTTTTGTCAGATACCCTTTTCCGCTGTTTAAACAGGTATAATATCCCCAAGGTCTGTAAATTGTTTTATGGAATTTGGTGATATCACTTTCCCGCCCAATCAGTTTTTCATAAAGAACTTTCACATTTTGTGATTCACTCATTTTGCATGCCATAATGGCATCTTCCGTTTCCACAAGAACAATATCCTCTAAATCAGAAACAGCCACCAGTTCTTTCTGAGAAAAAATCAAGGAATTTTTTACATTATTAACAATGACATTTCCTTTTAACACATTATTGTCATTATCTTTTTTACGAACCTGATACAGAGATTTCCATGAGCCCAAATCATTCCAGTCAGACAAAAGTTCCACCAGAGCAATTTTATCCGATTTTTCCATGACTGCATAATCTATGGAAATAGAAGGCATATTCTCATAGATTTCATAGGGAATAGCATTGCGTTCGGAAAAATTCAGCAAAGGCAATTGTAAAAAGATTTCAGGTGTATATTTATAAAATTCCTCAAGAAAGGCAGAGATTTTCCCCATAAAAATCCCGCCATTCCAATAGTAATCACCGCTTTGAACATATTGCAGGGCAGTTTCACTATCCGGTTTTTCCACAAATTTTTCCACTTTAAAACCGGGATACAACGCTTCTTTGGTCTTTATATAGCCATATCCTGTTTCAGGATATTGCGGTTTTATGCCAAACGTAACAATATATCCCTGATTGGCAAGCTCCATTGCTGAATTCAAACTTTTTTCAAATTCCACCACATTATTAATCAAATGATCGGAAGGCATAATTAAAACAATATCGTCATCACATTGCTGTTTAAAAAATTGTATGCCGCAGGCGATGGCAGGAGCAGTATTTTTTCCTATCAGCTCGCTGATGACAATATTGTCAAAATTAATTTGGTTGAGCTGTAATTTTATATCCTGATAATGCCGTATATTGGTAATGGTGACAATATCTCCAACATTCATAAACTTTAAAAGACGTCTGAATGTTTTTTGCAGTAAACTTTGATTATCATCGAGTGATAATAACTGCTTAGGATACATATCCCGAGACAGCGGCCACAAACGGCTCCCTTTTCCGCCGGCTAGTATGATTGCTTTCATCTTTTATCCTATCTTATTACTCATAATAAAAAAGTTTCATTCCAAATAAAGAAACTTTATTTTTGGTACCGATATTTTTTATTGTCAAAAGAGGAATAACGCCAAATAATTTAATGGAAAACTGTTTATAGCGTGAATATTGCCTATTCGTATTGACAGCCATAAAACTGTTCACCATAACATCAACGGTATTTTTCCATGAAAAGAGTTTTGCTCTTTCCAAACTTTTTTCTATTAATTCATTTCTATAAATCTCGTCATAATATATTTTTGCATACGCTTTTATCATAGCCTCGCTGTTATGGGGATCAAGCATGATACCTGCTTCACCCACAACTTCGGGAAGAGAACTCGTATTGGAAGAAATAACAGGACAACCACATTGCATTGCTTCTAAAGGCGGCAAACCAAAACCTTCATAAAGAGACATATAGGGTGAGCAAAGGGCATGGCTATAGAGTGAAGCCAAGTCACAGTCATCAATATACCCTGTTTTTATAATTTTTGCCTTATATTGTTCAAGGTTATCAATTTCCGCATCAAGCTGCTGTATAAAAGACTCCCACGCCCCTCCGCCAAGAACAAAAACCAAATCTTCTATTTGATTTTTCTTTATAAACTCCACAAAGTTTTTAACTGTAAAAATCAAATTTTTCCGTGGTTCCAAAGTACATAAGCTAAAAATATATTTTTTATCAAGGGGAATTTGATATTTTTTTCTGATAGCCACATGCTTTTCTTTATCTATATCCGGATAAAACGTATTATTGGCAGCAAGCAGTGCTGTGCTTACTTTTTTAGGGTCAACTGCTTTTAATATTTTTATAACATCGTGTTTGGTCCAATCAGAAATAGTAAAAATATAATCATGCGATGTTAATGAGTTAATTACCTGCATATACCATGAATCCTGTCTTGCTGCATCACGCTGTAATTCAGGAAATAATATTGCTACAAGATCATATAAAAATGTAAAGCAGCAAATTCCAGTTTTTCTTATTTCATCAGGAATTTTAAATACGGGAGAAAAGAAAATATCAAAATCGGTTATATTCCCTGTATACATTTTTAGCTGCGTAAATTTTTCTTTTTTGTCGGCTATGACTTGCGCTATAGCTTTTTCTGCATGCTTCTCACAATACGCATATACTTCAAGCTCCGGACGTTTTAATAATTCCGCTAACACATTGTACACAACAAAAAAAATGCCTGTCCGTGCATTATTTTTTTTATAGAGATTTTCGAGCAGCGTTGCATCATAAATCACTTTGATTTTTCTTATCATGGGAATAAAATAATTAAAATAATAACCTTTTTTACTTAACGGACAAACAGAAAGTGTTTTTTCAACTTCTTCGCAAATTGCAGCATCTAAATCATCTTTTATTTTTTCAACAAATTCTTTTTTAGGTCTATAATTCCAACATTTATAGGAATCTTCTCTTGAAAAACCATACTGAGAAAAAAATTTTTCTAAAATTTTCTCACATTCTTTTGCTGAAGCATCTGCCTGTATACTGCTTATTCCTATAAATCGAAAACTTGTAAAATTAAGAGGAGCTTGAACACCTTTTGCCCCACTTAAAATTAATCGATATACAAAATCATAATCTGCCGCACTTTTTAAACTATCATCGAATTTACCCAGTTCAAGCATTTTTTCCCGCTTGGTAAACATAGTTTGATGAGAAAAAGGCATACGAACATAAAATGAACCGATCTGCGGTTTTAAACATCCTATGCAATTCCCGTTTTCATCTAAGTAATAACAGGCTGCATAGCTAAAATCAGCATTTTCTTTTTCCAAATATTTTACGCTTTCTTCAACTCCCCGCGGGTCGTGCCAAAAATCATCAGAATTTAAAAAAGCAATATATTTCCCTGTTGCCTTTTCAATTCCTTTATTCATGGCGTCATAAATACCCTTATCGGGTTCAGAATAATATGTCAGCCAGCCTTTGTCAGCATATTCCCTGATAAGTTCAACTGTTCCGTCAGTCGAGGCGCCGTCAATCACAATATGTTCTATATTTCCATACGTCTGATTATGGACACTTTCAATACATTGACGCAAAAATTCTTTTCGCCCTGCATTAATAATATTATAGGTAATTGTTACAACAGAAACCAGAGCAGACATACTTAGCGTTCCTTCTGAACAGAAAAAAGTAAAATAAAATCAAACAAATAAAAATTAACAGTATTTTTTTTCCGCACTGTTTTAAATAATGTCACGCAATTAAATAAACGATATTTTTTCTTATGGGAAAAATTTAAAACAGTCATAAAGGGAATTTTCACCCCGGTTATCTTAAAAGGCTTATAGAACTTTTCCCGCTGCACATTTTGCACAAGAGGACGTTCAAGCAACGGCAGAAGTCCAAACTTTTTCTTTTCCCATTCCTGATAGCCTTGTTTTATATATTCATACGTATTTTTCTGTATCCGGGAGATATTCTGTAATTCAATTCTCTGAGGATTATTAAAATCATATAAAAAGCCTGTTTCATGATGTGAAATATATTCATTCATGGTAGGATTATCAGGAGCAATGACACAGCGCCCCATTGCCATGGCTTCCAAAAAACTCATTCCGATGCCTTCAAATTTTCTCGGGGCAAAATATAACGCAGAGCGCTGCATAAGTGCAACAAGCTCTTCTTTATTTTCAAACCACGTTGAAAAAGAACATTTTGGAAGAAGTTTTTTTCTAGGCTCTGCAAAAGCAGAATTCGGATCTGTGGCCTTATGGATATGAATATGTGTTAATTCATCGGTATCAATTGTTTTTTCAATTGTGCGGATATCAATTTCTTCTTGTCGTCTCTGCCAAAAAAATAAGGATTTTTCATCGCCAAATTCAAAGCTGTCAGCAGGTTTTGGAAAATACTGAAAATAATGACTGTCAAAGCCTAATGCCCGCAATTTATCATGCACTGTTTTTGAAAAATTAATAATCCGAAATTCCCTGTACTCATACCAGCGAGGATCATCCTGTTCAGGAACAGCATCAAACATGGGAAAAAATACTCCATGCTCATAATCAAGATATTTTTTTAATTTGCTGACAGGCGGCATAACTTGAAAAAGAACAACTATATCATATTTGACTTTTTTTAATTGTTTGAAGGAAAGTTGTTCTTTTGACGGATCATAGGAAAAAACATCAACCTCATATTGTGATGCCAGCATGTCTTTCAAAAATTGTGTAGATTTAGTTTTATTATGATAACTATGTCCAATATATAATAGTTTTTTCATCACTCATTACCTAAAATGATATCTTTCAAACTGGATTCTAAAAAATATTTCTGCTGCCAGCCTGTGACACTTTTCACTTTAGAATTATCTCCGTAGATAACATAAATATCATTTGGGCGAACTCTTTGCCTGTCAACGATAATTTCCGGATTAATATTTAATATGCTGCAGCAATGTGTTACAATTTCCCGCAGAAGAACAGGTTTTCCGGAGCACACATTATATACCTCTCCTTTTTTGCCGTCATAAAGTAACTTATAATAAATTTCTGCAACATCATTTACATTAATAAAATCTCTTTTTATATCGATATTTCCCACCAATAATGTTTTTTTATCCCCGTTTTTTATCTCTAATAACTGCTTCACCAATGAGGGGATAAAAAATTTATCGTCCTGTCCTGCACCAAAATGGTTAAATGACCGTGTCATAACAATATCTAAGCCAAAGCTATCCGCATATACTTTGCAAATATTTTCTTGAAAAAGTTTTGTCACCGCATAAGGGCTGATGGGGTTTAGAGGATACGTTTCTTTTAAAGGCATTTCATGTTCGGGATAATTTCCATAAACTTCGGAAGAACCAACGGTCAAAATCCGTGATGATAAATTATTATCTTTTACCGCGGTTAAAACATTGATAATAACGTTGGCATTAACATCAAAACACTCTTGGGGATTATTCCAGCTTTCCTGAACAGAGCTCATTGAAGCTAAATGGATAATAAAATCAGGGCGCACTTTTTTTAAAAGCCGGGAAACTTGCTCCTGATTTTTTAAATCCATCCGGAAATAATGGGTTCCTAAATCGCAGCAAGCTCTTTTTCCCACGCCATAGATACATGCATTCTTATCTTTCTGCAAAATACATGATACTAAATGTTTTCCAACAAAACCGGATATGCCTGTAATTAAATACGTACTCATAAATACCACTTTCAGATTTATTGACAATACCATGAATAAAAGTTCGCAATGCCCTGTTCCAAAGAAATTTTAGGCTGCCAGCCAAGGGATTTTATCCTTGCGGCGTCCATCATTTTTCTTGGTGTGCCATTGGGTTTACTTGTATCATATTCAATTTTACCGTCAAACCGTACAATTTTTTTCACCAATTCAAAGAGAGCTTTCAATTGAATATCATCACCATTGGTTATATTGACATGTTCTCCAATTTCTTTATAATCCTTATTATTCATAAGAAAAAGGCAAGCGTCCGCTAAATCTTCAGAACACATGAGCTCACGGTAAACAGACCCGTCCCCCCACATGACAACTTTATCCCGATAGGCGCCAATTTGATTTAATGCCCATTCCAAGGAACTATAGTCATTAAAATCAATTTGCTCATCAATTTTCCAGCCAAGCTTATATTTTTGCAGATCTTTTTTTATTGCGTCAAAATTATTTTTTTCCAGCAATTTCGCCAAATGAAAACGCCGCAGTACCATAGGCAGAAGATGAGCTGTTTCCATATTAAAGTTATCGCCGATACCATATTGGTTTGTCGGCATAACAGAAATAAAATTCGTTCCGTATTGTTCGTTATAGTAACGGCACATTTTTATGGCAGCAATTTTTGATATTGCATAGGCTTCATTGGTTTTTTCCAAATCAGAAGAAAGGAGACTTTCTTCTTTCATGGGCTGCGGTGCAAGCCGGGGATAAATACAGGAGGACCCAAGGTTAAGCAGTTTTTTTACTCCTGTGAGGTATGAACTATGAATAATATTGGTATCAATCATGGTATTGATATAAATAAAATCAGCAGGATAAGTCTGGTTTGCCATAATCCCGCCCACTTTTGCAGCTGCCAAAAAAACATAGTCCGGTTTTTCTGTTTCAAAAAAAGCAAGGGTGGCTGCCTGATTGGTCAAATCAAGTTCTTTCGATGTTTTTGTCAGAATATTGGTATAGCCTTCCTTTTGCAAATGCCGCAAAATAGCTGATCCCACCAAACCTCTGTGCCCTGCAATATATATTTTAGCCTCTTTCTCCATTATCTGCCCCATTATTTCCAAATATCTTTTTCACTGTCCCAAAAAGTAATGCCCAATACGCGGATACACTTTTTGTCATGCTTCAATTTTATTCTAATAATTTGTTTTATGCAATATTTTATAAAGCTATTTTTATTATACGCAAGCAGTGCATCAGGACAAGGAAAATTAACGGTTTTAGCAAGAAGATCCAGAACTTTTTTCTTAGGCAAAAAACCATACCTGCGTGCATGAACAGCTTGTCTGCGCGTTAATTGGCAATTTTTTTCAATAACTGTTATCATTTCAGGAAGAAATTTTCTTTCCTGCTGTGAGGAAATCCCTCCCAGCCGAAAAAAACAAATGCATTCACTGATACATGCCACTTTATAGCCCTGCAAAAAAGCACGCAGCATTAAATCATAATCAGCATACAGTTTATATTGTTCATCAAAACCATGCAAAGCCTGCAGCATCTTTTTTGAGGTCAGCATTGTCTGATGTGAAAAAGGCGTACCTGTAAAACACGCCCGCAAACGCGGATACATATAATATGCGGTTTTTTCCCCTATGACCCGTGCTACCGCACAGGAAAAATCTGCCTTATTTTTTAACATCGCTTCCATAGAAAGAGAAATGGCCTGATTTGAAGAAAAGTAGTCATCAGAATTTAAAAAAAGGATATATTCGCCGTTTGCCGCATCGATAGCTTTATTGTACGCATTATAAATTCCTGTATCAGGCTCGGAAATATAAGAAATTCCCCGTTCATCAAAAAAAGAAAGTGTACCGTCAGTTGAAGCACCATCTAAAATAATATGCTCTACACAAGGATAATCCTGATCTTGAACAGATTGCAGACATTGGATAAAATAATCCTTTCTGCCCGCTTTGAGAATATCTTTTGTTACAGTAATAACGCTCACTAACGGCTTCATTTTTATCCTTCAATCAAACAATTTATTCTTCTTTTCAAAGAATTGATAAACCCGTGCGTATCCCGTTTTATGGGATATCCGAGTTTTTTCCCAAATTCTTTTGTCACCAGTCCGTTGGAATAGGAAAACCGAGCGTCTTGATATTTATCTTGCAAGTATTCAAAATCATTATAAAAACGTTCTTCAATACTCCCATAGGAATAATGCCGGCATTTTAAATTGATAACTCTTGATGCAATTCCATATTGCTCTTTTGCCATTGCACAAAAATCTTCAACATATAAATCAAAACGCAGTTTCTCATCAAAACGGAGCCGATGTTTTTCTATTAAACCGGAATGAACCAGCAAGCATTGGCAGTCAAAGGTATCGACAACAGTTCCGTCTTGACAGCTGCGCCCGTAAAACCGTATATTTTTGCCTTCCTTATCGGAATTTCTCACCCCTCCTAACGAACGGAGCAAAAAACGCTCCTTTTGCGGAAGAAAAATTGTTCCGATAGGACCATAGAGTGATTTTTTATCCAAGTTTTCGAGTTTTGAAACAATATCACCGTTCAATTGCCAGTCTTCATGGCAAAACACAAACCATGCTTCTTTGCTGTAATCATATTGATTTAAAAATTCATTATATCGTACGGAAATATTTTTATTTTCTGCAGTATTATCTAAATCATAAAAAAGGGCTGATTGAAACCGTTTATTTTTTTTTATGAAACGATTATACATTTCGTAATTACGTACAACTGTAATAACTGCCAAATTACACATGCAGACCTGCTCTCCAACTTTTACGCAAGAAGGCTACCTTCTCTCCCCGATTTTGTACAGTATGCATTTTTAAACCGTACAAAATTTATTGAAAATCAATAGCAAATATTTATTGTTCTAGCAAGTCAATATTTCCATTATTTCGTAATAATTATGAAAAATAAATCTCATTTTTGCAAACAATACCTGCAGGAAAGAAAAAATTTTCCCTTTTTAAAATAACGCTTCACACCCCGCAAAATTTATGATAACTAAGCAATATACTATAAAATTTTGGAGAATGTATGAGCCAAAATCAAGAACAGCAGCAAAAAGCTTCCCCGAAAAAGAGTTTTTCTTTTTTCTCTTTTGTTTTTACGCTTATCATTGTTTTAGCTATTATTATAGGCTGTTATTATGCTTTTTTCCCCAATAAAAAGGTGGAAATCCCTTTTCTCTCCAAGGAAATTGAAAATAAAATCAATACCTATATAGAAAATCCCGGCAAAATTTTTGACGGTAAAAATTCTCCTGCCGCACCGCAAAAGCCGGCTGATGAAAACGACCGGTCTTTCTATGAAAAAGCCAATGAAATTTTCCAAAAAATCACTTCTCCCGCTGACACTGACACACCTGAAAAGCAAAATCCGGAAGATAACCTCGCTGAACACGATATGGCGCAAAAACAAGGTTCAGCGCCTCAAGCCGCTGCCAATGCTTCTGACACATTTAATCTGGAACCGCCAAGCTCCATGCCCCCTCTTGAAAGCGGGCGCAGGATGCTGACAGAGGAAGAAATTGCGGAAGCACAAGCTAAGGAGCAGCAAGCAAAACTGGCAAAGCTGAATGAACTTCGCAAGGAACAGTCTACAACAATTCACGATACGGACAATGTACTTCCCACCAAGGAGGGAACACTTTCTCAGCTCACACCGGATACTTCCCTTGATCCTGTTGTGACGCTCTTCTTTATCCATGATTTGGCGGAGTACCTAGTCAATAATTACCGTGCCGCGGGAAGTACGGCTCTCACCATGCCCCGCTTAAACCAGCGTTACGGGACAGGACTTATTGGTCTGGAACACGATAAAGGACGTGCAGGCGTTTTGGAATACGCCTATAACGCAAATATGATACCTGCCCTTTATAAGCATTTATCTCCTGCCCTTATCAATGCCATGAAGATAGTTTCCGAAAAAAAGAATATGCCCCTGTCTGAACAGGAAAAAATGTTTAATGTTTACGCTAACCAAAGCCGCCTTTATGCGGACGCAATACGGACGCTTATTAATGTGCCGCAGCTTTCAGAAAATATCCAAAATCTGGTTGCCATTGAAAATGATTTAAAACAGGAAGAAAACGCATTTGCAGAAAACCTGCTGGGCTTTGAACAAAACCGGGAAAATGGTGCGGCTGCACGCAGTTATGAAGAAAAAGTAAAGCAAAGCACTATTCGCTCTGCGCAGTTGAAAACCCGGGTTAATACCGTAAAAAATGAACTCAGACAATATCTTATTCAATATGATGAAAAACTTGCCCAAATACCCAATTGTCTGGAACTTGCCCTGTGGCTTAACCGCAGAAATAACCCCGCTGCAAGCGCTGCCTTTGCCGATGCCTTAGACAGCTTTGCTCATGATGTGAGTGAAGTTTTCCATGAATAGCTGTCTTGCCTTTGACAAGCGTCTTGATATTTTTACCCTCACCCCCCAATCTCTTTTGTGTGTGGGAGGGGCAAGAAGCGGCAAAAGCGATTTCGCTCTTGCCTATGCCGAGCGTTTTCAAGGGCAAAAAGCATTTATCGCCACCATGCAAAAAAATTTTATCCTTTCTGAAAGCAGGGAAAATAATGAGGAAATACCGGACACGGAAATACTTGTACGGATACAAAAACACCAAAAACAAAGGGACAGTTCATGGACAACCTTTGAAGAGCCCTTTGATATTCCCATGGCGCTTGAGCTTGCAAAAAATCAAAAATACACTATTATTTTGATAGACTGTATCAGTCTTTGGCTTTCCAATCTCTTATGCATGGAAGAAAATGAAGAAACAATTTTAAAGAAAGTGGAAACACTGGCTGACAAAATACAAAAGACCCAAACCCCTCTTGTCATTGTCAGCAATGAAGTGGGTATGGGCATAGTCCCTCTCTATAAAAGCGCAAGACTTTTCAGGGACATACAAGGAAAAGCAAATCAAATACTGGCAGACGCATGCGAAGCTGTTGTCACGTTTTCCTGCGGTATTCCCTTGCTTATCAAGGGATAATTACATGCTTTGGCAAAGTTTTTGCATACTCGTATTTGCATTAACCATATGTCATTAATTTGACAAAATTAAGGGAAGATACATGGAATTTACAGGAACACAGAAAATAGCCGTTATTTTACTTGCATTAGGGGATAAATTTGCCTCTGACGTATTTAATAGAATGACACGAGCAGAAATTACCAATATTTCTCGTGCTATTATGGAACTTGATTCTGTTTCAAAAGAAGAAGTCGAAGCAATTTTACGTGAATTCCACATGGCTCTTGTTGACGGACTGGACATTGTCTCAGGCGGACAGGAAACATTGAAACAAGTCCTTGCCAGCAATCTGGATTCAGAAACTGCAAAATATGTCGCAGACTCCCTCAATCTGGAAACAGGACCTATTCCGTTTCAGGAACTGGATCGAGCCAATCCAAAACTTCTTGCCCAGCTTTTACGCAATGAACACCCACAAACTCTTGCCCTTATTTTAGGACACTTGAAACCCGATCAGGCTTCCAGTCTGCTCCTTATGCTTCCTCCCGGTGTGCGTCCGGAAATTCTTATCCGTTTAGCCCGATTAGAATCTGTTTCAGAAGAAATGATTATGGAAGTAGACCGCGTTCTGCAAAGCCAGCTTATTGCCATGGGCAGTAAGGAAGGCAAGAAGGTGGGCGGTACGCAGTCTGTTGCTGAAATCCTCAACCAAGTTGACCGTGCCACTGAAGAGGAAGTTCTTTCTGAAATTGAAGAAACTTCTGCACAAATGGCTGAAGATATCCGTAACCTCATGTTCGTCTTTGAAGACTGCAAATACATTGATGACAAGGGTATCCGTGAAATTCTCAAAGAAATCAACAACGAAGACCTTACCCTGTCTTTACGCGGCGCTTCTGACGAGATGAAAGATCTTTTCTTCCGCAATATGTCTGAACGTGCAGCAACCATGCTCAAAGAAGAAATGGAATATATGGGACCAACAAAACTTTCTGATGTTGAAGCAGCACAGCAAAGTATTGTAAAAACTGTCCGCAACCTTGAAGCCCAAGGCAAAATCATAATTGCCCGTGGCGGTGGAGGTGATGTTTTTGTCTAGTTCTGAACAAAAAATCCGTAATACTATTTTCATGGGACCTCTTTCCCACAGAGAGACCTCTGTTGACGCCTATCTCAACCAAAAACACGGTGCAAAATGGAGCGAAGAGGCAGAAAATGAATACTTGGAAAGTGTAAAATCCCGTGCGACAGAAAAAGTACGCGCTCTTCTTTTGCAGGCAAAACGAAGAAGTGATGAAATTATCCAAGATGCAGAAAACCGCGCCCAAGAAATCACCATGCAGGCAGAGCAAAAGGCTCAGGATATTGAACAAAAAGCCCAATCGATTTTAAGCAATGCGGAACAACGTTTTCAAGAAGTATATAACGAGGCAGTGCAAAAAGGACAAAATGATTTAAACCAAATACTTGCACAAAATCAACAAGCACTGGGTGAAGGCACGGCTGTTGTTTTGCTGTCTATCCATGAACAGCTGAATAAATTTTATGATGTCTGGAAAGAAGATTTAAAGCAATTAACCCTTGATGCCATAGAAGTAGGCACGGGCTGGGTTGCAAGCACAGAAAAAGAAGCCATTTTAAAACAGCTCCTTGATGAAAGCGTGCAAAAACTCATTGATAAAAAAAATTTTATTGTCCGTGTCAATCCTGCTGATGCGGAGCTCATTACCCAAGTCCTTGAGAACTCCCGCGAGCAGGCTTGGAGAATGGAATCTTCCAAGGAACTGGAAGCAGGCAGTCTTGAACTGGAAAGCGATAACGTTTTTATTAAAAACTCCCGCAGCGAGCGCCAAAAATTCGTACAGGAAATTTTGGATAATCTTATTTTACCGAAAAATCATGATGAGGAACTCTTAGAACAGCAGCTGAAGAGCACCCTCGATCACGAAATGCAAAATAATCCTGTTTTGCGGCATTCCATGGACCAAAATCCCGAACCAATCACGGAAATCCCTCTGCAAAACATTATGCCTGAAAGAAAGGAGCTTGCTCCTGATATCAATACCAATGATAAAACAGATACTGCCTTTGAACAGCCTGCTGAATCTATGACAGCCATGCCTTCGGCGGAGCTTCCGGAAGAATTATCCGAAGAACTATTAGGGGAAGCCATTGGAATACAAAAGCCGGCAGAACCGCAGCCCGCCCCGCAGGCACAGCAAATGCAGCAAGCTGCCCCCGGTCAGGCTGATATAGATGATTTGTTTGACAGCCCTGCTCCGCAGGCTGTTCCAAAAGCCGAAGCACAGCCAAAGCAAAGTTCTGCACAGGCTGACATTGACGATTTATTTGACAGTCCTGCTCCGCAGGCTGTTCCAAAGCCTGAAACACAGCCAAAGCAAAGTTCTGCTCAGACTGACATTGACGATTTATTTGATAATCCTGCCCCCGCTCCGCAAAAAAACACCCATGAGGAAATCCATGCCGAAGCCCATGACTTGGTGGAAGAATTCCTTGGAAAGCCGGAACCTGCCCCACAGCAGGAACAAGGGCATGCCCTGCCCAATGACCTTGCCGACGATCTTTTAGCTGAAATGGGTTTTACCGATAAACACTAAGCAAACGAGAACACTATGCCTTTTGACCCAAAAACCTGTATCCGTTTATTAAACGACAGCAACCCAGTCCAAAGTTTTGGGAAAGTAACCAAAGTTGTGGGGCTTGTTGTGGAAGCAACAGGGTTGAAAGCCAGTTTGGGTGATGTTTGTCACATTATGCCTGACAACAAAAAAGAAAGTCCCATAGCAGCGGAAGTAGTTGGTTTTAAAGATAACAGCCTGCTTTTTATGCCCTATGGAGAAATGCGCGGCGTGCGTCCCGGAAGCCTTATCCAAAACTCCAGTCTTCCCCCGCTTTTTCCTGCATCTGCAGAACTTTTGGGCAGAACCCTTGACGCCTTTGGCAATCCTCTTGATAAAAAAGCTCCTATCAATCCCGAAACCATGATACCCCTTTATGCAGATCCTCCCGCACCCCTTGACAGACCCCGTATTGACGAGACACTGGACGTGGGCGTTCGCTGTATCAATTCCCTTATTACCATGGGAAAGGGGCAGCGTGTTGGGATTATGGCCGGTTCAGGCGTGGGAAAATCCACCCTTATGGGCATGATGGCACGCTATACTGAAGCAGATATCATTGTTATGGGGCTCATTGGCGAACGCGGACGGGAAGTTTTGGAATTTATGGAACGCGACCTTGGAAAAGAAGGTATGGAACGCTCCTGCATTGTAGTCGCCACCTCTGACCAGCCGGCACTTGTGCGGATGCGGGCAGCGTATGCCGCGACTGCTGTTGCCGAATATTTCCGCGATCAGGGAAATAACGTCCTTTTGATGATGGACTCCATTACGCGTTTTGCTATGGCATCACGGGAAATTGGTCTTGCCACAGGTGAACCACCCACCACAAAGGGCTATACGCCTTCTGTTTTTGCTCAGCTCCCCCGCCTTCTGGAACGGGCAGGGCGTTCTGACAAAGGAACAATTACAGGTATTTACACTGTTCTTGTTGACGGTGATGATTTTAACGAACCCATTGCTGATGCTGTCCGCTCAATTTTGGACGGGCACATTGTTTTAACCCGCCAGCTGGCAGACAAAGGGCATTTTCCTGCCATTGATGTTTTGAAATCCATCAGCCGTTTGCGCAATGATATTATTGAACCTGACCTTGTCAAAGCAGGACGAACACTCACGAACTTGCTTTCCACCTATAATTCTTCTGAAGATATGATTAATATCGGTGCTTATAGTAAAGGCTCCAATGCTGAAATTGACGCGGCTATCCAATTTAATAAGCCCATTAATGAGTTTCTTATGCAAGGTATCAACGAACCGGAATCCATCATGGACAGCTTTACCAAAATGCTCCAATTGGCTGCGCGCGCAGAGCAAAGCATGCACAGTGCCCCCAAACAAGGTATGGAACTCAATCCACAGCAATAACTGCCGCATATAAAAAAGATTTTCATGGCTAAACCTTGACAGAAACGCTATTCATGCCTACTTTTTAGGAAAACGATAAAGGAGCAAGTATGTCTAAAAAACATCTGCATAATCATAAAGAACAATTCGAAGAACAAGAAAATGAAAGAGAAGCAGAACTTGAAAACGAAGCTGAAAATACAGAGGCATGCGCATTAAACCCCGAAGAGTGCAAAGCCCTGATTTGCCCTTCCTGCACTATTCATAAAGAAGCAGAAGATACCCGTATCCGTGCTCTTGCTGAAATGGAAAACTTTAAAAAACGCCTGCAAAAAGAAAAAGATGAACAAATGACGTATGTGGCGGAATCTGTGCTTGCGGATCTTTTGCCCACCCTTGATAACCTTGATTTGGCCCTGCAGTACGGCAGTAAAAATGAAGCCTGCAAAGATACTCTCATGGGCGTTGAAATGACGAAAAAACTTCTTCTTGAAGCCGTTAAAAAACATGGACTGGAACCTGTCGGCACAAAAGGAGAAGCCTTTAATCCTGAATTTCATGAAGCCATTGCTCAGGAAGAACACAATGAAATCCCGGCAGGGCATATTATTTCTGTCATGCAAAAAGGCTATGTTCTCAAAGGACGGCTGCTCCGCTCTGCAAAAGTAAGTGTCTGCAAAGCCCAAGATACTTCCAATATTGACACCACTGTTTAGGAATAGCTGATGCCTTCTTTTCATTGTATAACCTATGGCTGTCAAATGAATGTCAACGACAGCGCATGGGTAGCCCGCTGTCTTGTCAAAATGGGCTGGGAAGAAACCGATATGGAAACAGCAGATTTTGTTTTCATGAATACCTGTTCCGTACGCGAAAAACCCCAGCATAAAGTGCTAAGCATGCTGGGGATAATCCGTGACGTCAACCCAAGGGCAAGTGTTGCCGTAGCCGGTTGTGTTGCCCAGCAGCTGGGCGAAAAACTTTGGGAGAAGAATGCCCACGTCCGACTTGTCCTCGGCAGTGACGGCATTGCTTTTGCTCCTGAAGCATTTGAAAAAATAGCAAAAAATCCTAAACTTCGCCTTTCCTATTTAAAATTTACCAAAGAATTTCCGGACAGAAAAGCGGAACTTGGCTATTTTAAAAACATCCCTCTCCTGCCCACCGGCACAAGCGAAGAAAGCAGCAAGGGAAACGATACCAGAGCCTTTGTCAATATCATGCAGGGCTGCAATAATTTTTGTGCATACTGCATTGTTCCTTATACCCGCGGACGGCAAAAATCACGTCCCCTTAGCTCTATTCTGCAGGAATGTCAGGAATGGCTTGACCGCGGAATTTGTGATTTAACCCTGCTTGGGCAAAATGTTAACGCCTATGGCAAGGATAAAGCAAGCGACACTCCCCACTTTGTGGAATTACTTTATGAGGTGGCAAAGCTGAACGGATTGAAACGCCTGCACCTCGTTACCCCCCACCCCCGCGATTTTTGCGATGCAACGGTTCATGCCTACAAAGAACTGTCTGTGCTTGCTCCCCGTCTTCATTTGCCTTTGCAGGCAGGTTCCAATGCTGTTTTAGAAAAAATGGGAAGAGGCTATACCAATCAGGATTTTATGCGTTTAGTGGAAAAACTTCGCCTAGCCCGCCCCGATATTGCCCTTTCCACTGACCTTATTGTTGGTTTTCCAAGTGAAACAGAAGAGGATTTTCAAGAAACCCTGCGCATGATGAAAGAAACAAATTTCATTGCCTCCTTCTCCTTTATTTATTCTGACAGACCCGGAACACGGGCGTCAAAAATGCAGGACAAAGTCCCTGCAAGTGTTGGACTTGACAGACTTAATCGGCTTATGGAACTGCAAAATTCCATAGGAGAAGCTTGGCTCAAATCACGCGTTGGCATGCAAACGGAAGTTTTATTGGAAGCAAAAAGCGCAAAACCAAAATATTCTGAAATTACAGATAATTCCATAGCTGTGGAAACCGTTAAAACCGTTGCGGAAACATTTGATGAAGATACGGAAAATACCAGCTGGCAAGGGCATGATGTATGGGGAAATACCGTCAATCTTATTATTCCCAACCACTTGCCGTACAAAGCCGGCGACATGGTATCTGCAAAAATTATCACTGCCAAAAAACACTCTCTGCTTGGTGAATTAATCCGGCATTAGGAAATAAGTATGGATAAAGAAAAACTCCTGCTTGAGGCTATTTTTTTTGAGCATTGGGCTCGCTATTTTTACTTTGAAGAAGCAGACGATGAAGTCAGCGCAAGCATAGAAATTCCGTACACGATATACAATGCCTGTAAAAGTCAACTTCCCCATTTAATTCCTCTTTTAGTGAAGCTTCAGCACAGCCCCATTGTTTTAAATGATGTCAAAAGTGCGATTTTTTCCTTTGTACAAAGTAGCCTGCAGCTTTCTGATGAAGATTTTGCCGCCTTTATGCACAATATGAGTCTTGATGCCCATTTTAACAAGACACTCAATGTGTTTTATGGTTTTGTTCAGGACGAAGCAGATAATGATTCCAAAGTTGAGGATAAGATGTCTGACGAAGAATACAAAGCCTACCGCAGACAAAAAGAAATTCCCCTTTTCCCTGACTGGATTGAGCAATTTCACCACTGGGCAAAGGAAAACAAGTTTGATATTGCGTAATTTTAAAAATACACATTTCGTACAACAAAAGATAAGCCCTCGTTTCATCAACAAGGGCTTTTTTCTTCTTTCATAGGTGAATAGGCAAGCAGCCTTTCTCAGCGTTTACAGGACATGACAACGTGAACAAGGTAAAAATTAATGCGTTGAAAAAATTAAATATACCCCAAGGCAAATAAAACCTATCCCCATGACTTTATTGAATGTTATCATCTCATTCAGCAGAAAAGAGGAAAAAATCATGGTAATAATAAATCCTACGCTGGAAAACGGATAGGCAACAGATACCGGTACACGGGATAAAACTATCATCCATAAAAGCACGCTGATACCATAGCAAAACATCCCCAAAAATAAATATATATTGGTAAAAATGGCAATAAAAAGATTGAGCATATGCGAAAAAGAAAAAGAATAAATCCCAAGGATCGTCATTCCTTTTTTAACCAGCATTTGTGCCGCCGAACATAAAAAGACGCTGGAAAACATCAATAAAAATAACTTCATATCACACTACACTATGTTAAAAAGAATTAATAAAATATACGCACAAAAGCCCAGACACGTCAAAAACAAACCCTTATCCGCGTAAACGGCTTCTGTGGGATCCTCAATTTCCTCTGAAAAATTGAGCAGATACATATAGCGAAAAATCCCATAGGTCACAAAAAACACACTGTATATCAGCCTGTTTGTCCCAAACCGTTCTATGGTATGAGGCTCCAGCGTATACAGGCTATAACAAAGAATGGTCAGTCCCGCTGAAATAATAATATATTGGTTTATTACTTCCGAAGAGTAATTTTTTAAAACTTCCCTTGTTGACTCCCCTGTTTTGCATAATTCGGATTTCCGTTTGGAAAAAGCAAGGAATAATGCCAAAAAGAAAGTTGTCATGAAAAGGAAGCTGGAAACTGACACATCTATTGCATAGGCTCCTGCATATACCCTTAAAATAAAACCTAAGGCTATAACAAAAACATCTGCTAATACCAAATGTTTTAATTTAAATGAATACAATAAATTCATGCCCAAATAAAGACAGACGATATATAACACCTTATTATCATTAATGATAAACAAGAATAAAATAACAAAACACAGCAAAACAGCAAGTAAAAAGAATGCAAAGGATACGGACAATATTCCTGAAGCCAATGGACGATATTTCTTTTTGGGATGTAATTTATCTTTTTCTCTGTCCAATATGTCATTCAATACATAGACAAAAGAAGAAGTAAGACAGAAGGCTGAAAAAGTATAGAGTGCACTGATACATACAGACAATTCAGTAAACTTTAAAGAAAAAAAGAGCGGGATAATAACAAAGACATTTTTTATCCATTGCTTCACACGAATAAGTTTTATGACTTCTTTTATCATTATGAATACCATACAGCATACAGAATAAAAACAACTATTGCAGCATACAGCCCTGCAGCAACATCATCAAGCATTACTCCCCATGCATTCAGCACGCAGGTATCAAACCACTTGGCAGGCTGCGGTTTTACAATATCAAAAAAACGAAAACAAAAAAACGCAAAAATATACGGAAAAAACGCCTGCTCATGGGAATTTTTTAAACTCTCCGCCACAAACAAAAAGCTGAGAAGCTGTCCCACTGCTTCATCAATCACAATAATCGCCGGATCATGTGCCGTATATTTAAGGACTTCCTGTGAACAAAAAACACCTATGAAAAATAATGCAAGAGCGCCCAAAAGAATCCCCCAAACGCCATAACAGCGGATAAGAAGATAGGCTAAAGGCAATGTGGCAAAAGAGCCCACCGTACCGGAAGCAACAGGGGATTTTCCGCAGCCAAATAAGCTTACAATAACAAATGATATCGCTTTATACACTCAGTCACTCTCCTCAAGCACTTTTTTCAGATATTCCAATTCGTCAGCCCGCCAGCAAACAATAATTTTATCCTCATAGACCAGAACAGAATTTTTATGCGGCCATGGCTTCAAGCTTATAATATAGTCCATGGGCACATCTGAAAAACTCTTTTGTATTTTATCTGCAGGCGTTGCTGTCTCAATTAAAAACGCAGAATTAAACCACTTGGCACGCGGCATCAATGCTATGACTGCCCACAAACTTTTAGCAGGAAAAAAATTGCCATTCACCACAGCATTATCCTGATCATACTGCGGCGATTGAAAATAATGAGAATTAAAAGGTGTATAATACCCAATAAAAATTAAATTATATCTCGTATCATACAAAAAATTATCCTGCTGCTCTATTCTGTCCACCAGCCGTGAAATAATTTGTTTATCTCCGTCCAAACCTATTTTCCAATATTTCTGGCATTCAAAATCCCGTATTATGCTAAAATAACATATGGGGATTAATAAAAGAAACAATACATTCTTGCTCCAAAGCAAATGCGAATTCAAAATATAGGCAATGACACAGGTATAAACATAGGGCAAAGAAAAATACGTTACATAGGTATAAAATAAAACATAGGTATCTGTTACACAATGAATGATATTTGAACAAAAAACTATTGCAGTAAAAAGAAAGAGCTGCCCCAATAAAAACTGCAGGCTTTTTTTTCGTATGCTTCCACGTATCACAAGCGCAAACATGGGAACAAAAAGTAATGATAATACAATACAATATTTTAAATCTAAAAAAGGATAGGTAGTATAAAAATGTTTGAAAGAATCAACAAAAACAGTAAAAATTCTTGGCAAAATCCGATCAGAAGCAAGAAGTGCCGTATTATATTTTTCAGCAAAAACTCCCGTATACTTTAGATATTGAATAATGAGAAAATAGAGGATACAAGAAAGACAGATAATACTTATTGTCCGAAAATATTTTTTAAACAATGCCAAAAAACTGCTGCCATTCGCATATTCAAGCAGCATTTTCCCAATAAAAATTACGGCTAAAGTATTAATGCAGACATTATAGTCGCCAATGGCGAAAACAAGCAATGCAACAGAAAAAACAGAGGCAGCATAATTCTTTTTTTCAGACAAAATCAATGCAATAATAATGAGCAAGGGGGCTAAAAGATAGGCATAGGATAAATGCAAAAAATAAATAACTGAGGATAATTGAGGATATAAAAGCAAAAAAACAGAAAGAGCAAAAATATTGAAAAGAGTAACAGGCAATTTCCAATATTTAACAAGAAAAACAGGTGTCAAAGATAAAAAGATAAATCCAAGACAATGATTAAGAAAGGGAAGATATTTCCACTCAAGCAGCGCACTGATAATACGAATTGAAAATCTTCCAACTGTTGCATAGTATTCCTGATCCAAATCATAACGCAGATGCATCCAGTCATGACTGCCATGCAAAAAATTCATATTAAAATATAGATAGACTGCATTTAGAATAAAAAAATTTATCAAAAATGCAATTTTGTATTCTTTTTTGATACTTTTACAGCCATGAATAACCGCAGATACATAATCTTTGGAATTTATGTTTTTACAATACATTAAAATTGCGAACGTCCATTTTTTCATAGTATTCCCTTTTAGCGGCAACTATATGAAAAACAAGATAAAATGTCAATTTGCATAATTTTTCTGTCATTCTCTGTCTGCAATATCAATTATTCATAAAATTTTAATATCGCATACACTCCTCCGGCTAGAATATATACTGCTGAAAGTTTACTTTTCCATTTTCTTTTTAACTCCTTTTGGAAAATTTAAATATTGATATTTTTTATGATTATTATGGGCTTTCCTTCTCTCATTTTCAACATCCGATATTAAATCAGGAGAAAAAACAATTTCATAATCCAAGTATGGCTCGATAAAACAGGTTTCAACTAATACCTTTCGTATATTTCCGTTTTTATCAATATATTCTATTGGAACATATTGTGCTATATCATAACCTCCCGGTATATGATTTGTTCTGCTATTGAATGTTGAATATCTCGGATTATATAATGCCGGACACAAATCAAAAACTCTTTTTGCTATTGGATGGTGAAAAATACAGTCACTTACCAAAAAATTATGGCGGGGAATATAGGATATTATAATAATAATGCTATAACATAATGACAACCATAAAAATATTTTTCCTGCTTTTAATATTTTACATTTCAATAAATATTTTCTTGTATAATAAAAAACACCGATAAGAATTAAAGGCATAGTCCAAGCCAGATATCGCGACATAAAAGACATTCCGCAATCTATATTTAGCATAAGCGAAAAAGAAAAAATTATACTGCATACTGTTATAAAATAAATTAAATACTCCTTTTTTAATACAAATAACAGCATAATAAATATTAATAATACAAAAGGATAATATGGTAATATTCCAAAATTTAAATCAAATACATATGCTAAAAATCTTTCTGTACTGCCATTAATACTTCCCATATTTTGCATAACAGCAATTTTATTCCACCGAATTAAATTAATAAGTATTGGAATAAAACCAATAATCGTAAATAAAATAAAAACAAAAGTTTTTTTATATTCTGTCCCTAAATTAATCATACATTGCCGCAGTACTGAAGGTTTAAAAGATAAAAATTCTGAATTTCTATAAAAAAACTTTAACCAGACAAAAATAAAAAACAAAATTGCTGTAACATTCAATGTCGCTGCCAAACCTGTAAAAAGAGCAGAATAAATATAACGTTTTGAAAATAATGCAGAACTTGCAAGTGTCATACAACTCATCAGACAAATTTCGTTGCTTGCCCAAAATAAATACGGTAAATTTACAGACAGCAACAATAATGACGCATACGAATTTTTACAAAAAATCAGCTCTTTCATCCATTTTAAAGAGATTAAAACAGAAAATAACAGCAACAATAAATTCGTAAGATAAAAAGCAAAAATTTGATGAATACCCGCCGCTTTCAGCAAAAATTTCGCAGGCAGACAGAGCAGGGGATAGGTGACAAAATACCAGCTGTAGGAATTATTATTTACGGTTAATGGCAAATGAAGAGCGCCTTTTTCAAATTCACGTATCCATTCGTTCCAAGGCAAACCCGGAAAATCAAGCTGTGCCTGAGCTATAACTTCAGGGCTTACTATATCAGAAAAATTTTTTTCCAGTGCTACGGATAAGAGCAAATAATCGTCACTTTCACCCACAAACCTGATAAGGCTAGGTCCCCAGACACACATGAAAATAAAATAACACAGCACGAAACAGCATGGAATACAATACGATAGGATTAACGCGTTATTTTGCAATAAAATTTTTATTTTTTCCATTTTCACACACTTTTTTCTTTAAGTGTATGAAAAAAAAAAAAAAAATGTCAATTTGTGTCTAACGTGTCTCAAAAAGGCATGTTAATATAAAAATACCTGCCATAAAAAGTGATTGGCAAATCAATTTAAACCTTTCACGTACAAATCGAGGACTTCTTGTTTTTATGAAATAAAAACAACCGAGAGAAAAGGCGAGGGTCAGCTGCTGCCAACTTGTTGGTTTATGGATAGCAACCGGCAGAGTTAAATATTTCCCCCATAAAAAAGAGAATTTTATAATTATCTTTTGCAGTTATAAAATCAACCTGATACTAGAGCGTTTCCGCATAATATTCGTAATTTTTATTTTCTTTGGGGGAAATGATTATCTCTGCTGTCGCTATCCGTAGAGCTCGTTAACTCGCTAACGGCTACCGCTCCCCCAATCCCCCTCAAAGTCCTGTTATGGACGCTGTCCATGACAGGGAATTAATATTCTTGATGTTAACAGGAATTGCTCCTAGCGTTCGAGCCAGTCTGCCAAAAGTTCTCGGTATTCTTCGTCGCTGAAAGTTTTTGTATCATACATACCTTTGAGTTGGCGTTGTCTGCTTGCTTCACCAAGCAAGAGGGCAGCAGCCACAGAAACGTTAAAGCTTTGTATCATCCCGAACATGGGAATATAAATTTCTCCGTCCACAAGGGGGAACAGCTCTTCAGACACGCCGGAATGCTCATTGCCCATAATTATGGCAGTGGGCAGGGTCAAATCATAGTCACGCACAGGCTTTGCCGCGGGGGTGCAGTTTGTGGCTAAAATCTGGTAACCGCTGTTTTTCAGGCTTGCGATCAGGCTTTCCTTGTCATGGTGGCGGACTGTGTCAACCCATTTTCTGGCAGAGGCAGAAGTTTTTTCGCTCAAATGGGGAAAAGGCGTATCTGTGTAATATAAATGAACTTTATGCACTCCGAATGCGTCACAGCTGCGATAAATAGCGGACACATTATGGGGGTCATGGATATTATCAAGCACAAGAGTTAAGTCTTTTTGGCGCTGACTGAGCACTTTTTCAATTTTTGCACGGCGTCTGTCTGTCATTGCACGCATAACATATCCTTTTTATTATAAAAACTTATTGTATACTGTAGCTGTGTTTTTCTTTTCTGTCAAATTTGTTTTTCCTTTTTTGAGGGAAAAGAAAAACGTTTTTTGGAAAATTGTATGGGGTGCTTGTCTTTACCGGTGAATAGTTTTTTTACAGCCAATAAGATTTTTCAATTCCGCTGTAAGGATTGGTCTGTTTTGTTCATTGTTTTTTCTTATGAAACACGGAATGAAATCGCCATATACCACTCTCCATTTGTCATACATTGCAACACGTATTCGCTTTTTGTCAAAGATACAATTTTAAGTTTCTGTATAATCCGCAAAAAGAGCCCCTTGGCAGGAAAGTCCTGACAAGGGGCTTATTTTATGCTGCTTTATGCAACAAATTCAAAATTAGAATTTGTAGATAAAGGTAAGAGCTGAACGGAAGATGTTATCTTGTTCTTCAGCAAGAAGAGGAAGGTTGTCTTGGTCGAAGATAGCATAACCGAGCTGCAAGGTAGCAGAAAGGTTTTTGTAGATTTGGTAGGTGCTGTCGAAGTCGATTTCAATTACGCTGTCGTCTTCGGTGAGGTAGAAGCCTTTAGCACCTGCACGAACGTTGCCGTTGATAGTATTTTCGTTTGTACCTTCAACATACAATACGCGAGCAGAATGGCTCAAGTTTTCAAGGAAGGAGAAGTTAGCGTATTCAGCAATGATACCCCATGTACCGAATGGGCTGTCAGCGCCGCCGTTAGCGAGGTTTGTATAACCGTCAACACCAACCATGTTGCCATCAAAGAGGATAGTAGAAGCAGAGAAACCGCCGTCAAGAAGAACGAAGCCGTTGTCATTTGCGCTGAATCCGGTTTCATCAACATCGTTGCCGGTAGCATACCAAGCGCCTAAGCTTGCAGTGCCGTTGTCGAATTTGTAGGAAGCTTTTGCACCGACATAGAAGCCGTCATAGCTGTCTTCTGCAAATGGGTTGGCAAGTGTATTGATATTGTGATAGGTTGTGCTGCTGTACAATGCATCAATAGCAAATACAAATGGATCAAACATATTGAGTTCAGCAGAAGCACCGATTACAAAAGAATCAGATTCTGGAGCAAGACCCAAGTCAGATTTGGTTGGGAATGCACCTTTATAACCTGTTGCGTCAATAGCATTGCGGTCAAAGTGAGCATACATTAACCATGGAGCTACTTTGAAACCGTCGTATGCAAATTCTGCACCAAGCATTACGAGGTCAGCATCATCATTATTATTTGAAGTATATTCGTTTGCCCATTCATTTTCTTGATTTTTTGGAGTTTTAGAATCAACACGTGCCCATGTGAAGCCGACATTGATGTTGTCGTTGACAGCGGAAGAAATGGTGATACCGTCTCCGCGGCCGTCAAGGATAGCGGAACCGAATGCATAGCTGGGAGCTACGAGAGCATGGCGACCCATACGAACTTTAACGTCGGTGGAAGGAATGGTCCAGTCGATGTAAGCTAAACGCATACGGAGTTTTGCGTCAGGGTCTCTTTTGAATTTTCTGTCATAATCGCCCCATTGGGTGCCGCCGTATTGGAACAAAATGGTTGCAGAAAGATCTTCGCTTGCTACATAGTCGAAACCGAAACGGATACGGGTGGTAGCGTTGAAGTTTTCAGGACAGAAAGAACCGGCGTCACCATAGGTGAATTCTTCTGCAAATTGCAATACAGGTTTGAATTCACCTGCAGAAGCGGATCCTGCAAAAGATGAAACGAGCAAACCGGCAGCTAAAACAAGTGTGGTAAGTTTTTTCATTTTATTTTCCTCACAGAATTTATGCCTAAAAGGCAAATTTGTAAATTTCAGAAATCCAAAAATTCAATTTTTTGAACTTCATGAATTCCTTATACTCGATTTATCGGAGCATGTAAAGTTTTTTTTACATTTTTAATACAAATTTTTTTACTTTTTTTGTAAAAAATTTTTGTTACATTTAACATATTGAAATAAAATAATTTTATTTTGGTAAAAACTGTTTTTGGCGGAAAATATATTCATTTTATAGCACTTTTATAGCACAAATTTTTATTCCTCAAAAAATTTTTGTAAAAATTTTGATACAGTCTTGGAACTTTGCTGTAAACTTTTATCATTTAAATGGGCATAGCGCTGTGTCATGAGCGGGCTGTTGTGGGTAAGGAGTTTTTGAATTGTATAGAGGCTGGCGCCGCTGTTTGCCAAAAGGCTGGCGAAGTTATGGCGGAGCATATACAGGGGACGGTAATTTTTCGGCAGTCCGATTGTTTCCTTGATTTCTTTCGCCTTTTGAAAATAGTCGGCATAGGGTTTTTTGTTTTTATCCAGAAAAATATATTCCTGTTCCTGCTGTCTTGGCTGCGGCAACAGTCTTTGCTTTGCGTGTTCCGTCAATTCTGCCGATTGGTTTTGCCGCGAGAGCCGCATGTTCTCCGAAAATTTTGCAAGCTTTGCCAAAATCTGTTTTACGGGGTATGGCAGAGGAATATAGTCCGACTGTCTTTTTTTAGCCGTTTGTGCCTGTAAATAAATAAGATTATGTTTTGTATCAATATCCTGCCACCTTAAATGATAAAGAGCTTTTTTACGCATGCCCGTGTAAAGGGCAGTCATCAGAAAGGCTTTTACATGGAGGCTGTGTTCCTCCTGCAATATGTTAATATACTGTTTTAATTGCTTTTCTGACAGGTATTCATTGACAGTGTTCTGTACTTTCGGAATATCAAAATAGAGTTTCGGATTCTTGGGGCTGAGTTCATTTTTCACGGCAAAATTAATCAGCGTTCTTAACAATTTAAGAATATGGGCTATGGTTTGCGGGGATAATTTTTTGCCGTGTTTTGTCTGATGATTTTCTAATTGCTGGCGAAACCGGGCAATATCACGGGTGGAAATATGCAGGGGAGTTTTTGCGTAAAACGGCTTTAAATATTGATAGCAATGTTTCACGGAGGCAAAGGAACTGATTGCTTTTTTTTGCTTTTCATATTCTTTCCAAATTGCCGCAATGGGCAGAGCATTCTTTTTTTCATGAAAATGCTGTTCACTTTCTATGATTTTCCGCATGCGGATTTTATCGGCTTTTTTGGCTGTCATGCCTTGGGATTTTGTGCCGACTTTCAGCAAAAACTGTTTCCCTTTCCTGCCTCCCGTCCTGTAATAAATATAAAATGACCAGTCATTGCGGGCACTGCTTTGCTTGAGATACCGAATTTTTATCCCCGTATATCCTGCATAGGCATGCAGTTTTCCGTCTTTCGGGATTGTTGCTAATGTATGCATGGTGATTTCCTTTCTTAAAAAAATATGTATGCACATTAAAACGGAGATATTTATATAAGGTATATATAGCACTTCTATAGCACATAATGAGGAGAAAAAGAAAAAGAAGGAAATTTGCAGAGTTTTTATGCGTAACATGGTAAAATTGCAGGTTTTATTTTTACTGCAGAGAATTGGTTTGCCTTTTAGGCATAAATTCTGTGAGGAAAATAAAATGAAAAAACTTACCACACTTGTTTTAGCTGCCGGTTTACTTGTTTCATCTTTTGCAGGCTCTGCTTCTGCTGGTGAATTCAAACCTGTATTGCAATTTGCAGAAGAATTCACCTATGGTGACGCTGGTGCATACGGACCAGAAAACTTCAACGCAACAAGCCGTATCCGTTTCGGTTTCGACTATGTAGCAAGCGAAGACCTTTCTGCAACCATTTTGTTCCAATACCGTAAAGGTTCTTGGGGTCACAATGGTAACGATTTCACCGCTGACCCAGAAGCAGCAATGTTAGACGCTGGTGACCACTTCCGTATGCGTTTAGCTTACATCGACTGGAACATTCCAGGAACTGATGTAAAAGTTCGTATGGGTCGTCACGCTGTTGTAGCTCCCAGCTATGCATTTGGTTCTGCTATTCTTGACGGTCGCGGAGACGGTATCACTGTTTCTTCTGCTGTCAACGACAACATCAATGTTGGCTTCACCTGGGTACGTGCTTATTCTGAATATGCTAATAGCGATAAACTTGACGCATGGGAAGCTAATAATGACTATTATGCACCATTGGGCGATGACGCAGATCTCGTTATGCTTAACGCAGAATTTGCTTACGACGGCTTCAAAGTAGCTCCATGGGTAATGTATGCTCACTTTGATAATGATGCAATTGACCCAACAGGCTGGAGAGGCAACGTTCCAACCAAATCAAACTTAGATATTGATCCTTCATCTGATTCTTTTGTAATCGGCGTTTCTGCTGAGCTCAACATGTTTGACCCGTTCGTATTTGCAGTTGATGCTTTGTACAGCAACACCAAATACCACAATGCCAACGCATTTAGTACTCCGTTCTTGGAAGACAGCTATGACGGCTTCTATATTGCGGCAAAAGGTTCTTACAAATTCGACAACGGTACTGCAAGCTTAGGCGCTTGGTATGCCAGCGGTACAGATTATTATGAAGAAGATTCTCCTCTGTACAGAAACGACAAAGCATTCATGCTCTTGGACGGCGGATTCTCTGCTTCCACCATCCTCTTCGACGGCAACATCATCGGTTCTGACGGCTTCACCAACATCTCCAACGGCGGCGCTGACAGCCCGTTCGGTACATGGGGTATCATTGCTGAATACGCTAACTTCTCCTTCCTTGAAAACCTCTCTCATACTGCTCGTGTCTTGTATGTAAAGGGTACAAATGAAAATGAAACCGCTAAAGTAGGAAATTTATACAGAGATGCCTCTAACCTCTTGGTAGGTACTCTTACCGAAGATGACAGCGTAATTGAAATCGACTTCGATACCACCTATCAAATCTACAAAAACCTTTCTGCTACCTTGCAGCTCGGTTATGCTATCTTCGATCAATCAAAACTTGATCCTTTTGATCTTACAGCAAAAGAACAAGATGACGTATTCCGTTCTGCTTTGACCTTTGTTTACAAATTCTAATTTGAATTTGCTGCAAAGCACAGCATAAAATTAAGCCCCTTGTCAGGACTTTCCTGCCGAGGGGCTTTTTTTTGCTGTTAAAAATCGGAATATGGCAGCGGCTGCTGCGATAGTGCTTTCACATTGGCAGCAGGCGATTTTTTATGCCTTATTTTCAGTTTGCCGTGTCTTTTCCCGATTGTCCCCTACACAGCGTGTCTAAAAAACTGCCCAAAATAACGGCTGTTAGGATTGATATGTTTTACTTCTTTTTCCAAAAGGGCAGTCACTCTCAAAAATTTATTTCTCAATTTATTTCCAGTTTTTGTTCCAGCGGTTATGCATCCAGAACCACTGCTCAGGATTATGACGGATTTGTTTTTCCATTGCCTGCGTATAAAAAAGCGTCGTTTTCTTGATTTTTTCTTCCGTTGTGCCCGTCAGGAGTTTTGTGTCAAGCGGTTCCTGCACATGGAGCATAAAGCGCTCATTCTCAAGGCGTTCAAGGAAAATTGGCCAAACAAGAGCTCCCGCCCGAACCGCCAAAAGAGCAGGTCCCATATTGACATTTGCCATATCGCCTAAAAAAGAAAGGGTATAGGCTTCGTGATCCTTGGTTTTATGGTCAACAAGAAAAGCCACGATGCCATTTTTGTGCAAAGCCCGAATCACAGCGGTAGCAACTGCCCTGTGCCCTATCATGCAGGCTCCTTTTGCTTCCCGCTGTTTGGAAATATAGGCAGTGACAGCAGGATTGGGATATTTTCGCACGACAACCAAGCGCGGACGGGGTGCTTCATAGACCTGTCCCAAAAGACATGCCAGAAGTTCCCAAGAACCGTAATGTCCCGTAGACGCCACAATGGGGCGCGGACACTCCTGAAATTTTTTCCACAGCTTAGGATCCGCAATAAGAAGCTTTGTTCCCTCCAGTTCCCTGCCGAATTTTTGGGTCAGCGTGATTTCCGCAAAGGAACGAAAGGTGGATTGAAAACTTTTATAGGCAAGCTTTTGCGCCTCCTCTCTGTCCGTTTTTAAATGTTCCGTAATGCTGTTAATCGTATTTCTTCGGCGTGAACGAAGGATATGCCAAGCAAGATACGCCAGTCCGTCAGCCATTTTATACGTCCTGCGAAAACCAAGCGAACGGATAAGAGAACCCAGTCCGCAAAGGAAGGAATACTGGGCTTTTTGAAGTATAGTCCGCATTTCTGTAAAATTTACATCTTCGCTGTGTCGTTTTGCCATAATCTGTTCTCTCGTACAGAAAAATAATAAAGTTAAAAAGAAGCAATTGTCAAAGTTTAATTTGGTATTATTCTTTTTAAAACGAAAGTTATAACTTGCTAAGTATAGGGAAGTTCTGTTATAGAGTTCTTTTATGGAATAACATACTGTTCGTACTTTCTTTGATATGACTGACAGTTTATATAGCAAATTATGAAGCGGAGGAGCCTTGAATACGAATTTTTCTAAAAATCTTTTAGTTTGGGTCGTTATCGTGCTTGCAGCAATGACGGTTTTCAATATGTTCAATAACCCCCTTGGCGGAAGTGCCTTTTCTACTTCCTATAGTGAATTTCTTAATTCCGTGAACCGCGGGGAAGTGGTTGAAGTTAAAATTCAGGAACAAAATATTACCTATAAAACGCAGACGGGGGCGGAACTTTCTACCTATGCTCCCGATGACCCGGGACTTGTGGAACATCTTATCAGCAAAAATGTGCGCATTGACGCGGTTGCACCGGAAGAACCTTCTTTGCTTGTTTCCGTGCTGATGTCTTGGTTCCCGATGATTTTGCTGATCGGGGTATGGATTTTCTTTATGCGCCAAATGCAGGGAGGAGGCGGCAAAGCCATGAGTTTTGGACGCTCCCGCGCCAGAATGATTGACGCTAATCAGGCAAAAGTAACCTTTGCCGATGTGGCGGGTGTTGACGAAGCAAAAGAAGAGCTTTCCGAAGTGGTGGAATTTTTGTCCAATCCTAAAAAATTTACCCGTCTGGGCGGACGTATCCCCAAAGGCGTTCTTTTGGTCGGTCCTCCTGGAACGGGGAAAACCTTGCTTGCCCGTGCCGTTGCAGGGGAGGCAGGCGTTCCGTTCTTTTCCATTTCCGGTTCTGACTTTGTGGAAATGTTTGTGGGGGTCGGTGCGTCCCGCGTGCGTGACCTCTTTATGCAAGGCAAAAAAAATGCCCCCTGCCTGATTTTTATTGACGAAATTGACGCTGTCGGACGGCAGAGAGGCGCAGGGCTTGGCGGAGGACATGACGAAAGAGAACAAACGCTCAACCAAATGCTTGTGGAAATGGACGGCTTTGAGTCCAATGAAGGCGTTATTTTGATTGCCGCCACAAACCGCCCCGATGTCCTTGATCCTGCATTGCTTCGCCCCGGTCGCTTTGACAGGCAGGTTGTCGTTTCAACCCCCGATCTTCGCGGACGTCAGCATATTTTGGCTGTTCATACCAAGAAAACGCCCATTGCTGATGATGTCAATATTGAAGTGCTTGCAAAAGGTACTCCGGGATTTTCCGGTGCCGACCTTGAAAACCTTGTCAATGAGGCTGCACTGCAGGCTGCTAAGAAAAATAAAAATCAGCTCAATATGTCCGATTTTGAATATGCAAAAGATAAAGTCCTTATGGGCAAGGAACGCCGCAGCCTTGTTTTGAGCGATGAAGAAAAACGCATCACTGCCTATCACGAAGCAGGACACGCCCTTGCCGCCATGTGTCTGCCCGGTTCCGACCCTGTGCATAAGGTTTCCATTATCCCCAGAGGCCGTGCTTTAGGGGTTACCATGCAGCTTCCGGAAGAAGACAGACACGGCTATTCCAAAAATTATCTGCGCAATAATCTGGTTGTGCTCTTGGCGGGACGTATGGCTGAAGAACTGGTTATGGACGATATTACCACAGGCGCAGGCAACGATATTGAACGGGCAACAAAAATGGCGCGGAAAATGGTTTGCGAATGGGGTATGAGCGATAAGGTCGGTTTGCAGGCTATCGGCGAAAATAACGGTGAAGTATTCCTTGGCAGAGAATGGACGCATACGGATTCCGTCAGCCAGTCCACTGCACAGCTCGTTGATTCCGAAATTAAATTCTTTATCGATGAAGCCCATGAACGGTGCCGCAAAATTCTTGAAGAAAATATGGATACGCTGCACCGCATTGCAGATGCTCTCCTTGAAAGGGAAACCATTACAGGCGACGACATCAAGCGTATTATGGAAGGCAAGGAACTGGAACCCTTTGTGCTTGACGAAACCAAAAAGGCTGATGAAAAAGACAGCTTTACGTGGTCAGAAGAAAGCAAACAGGCTGTGTCTGCCGAAAATAACGGACATGAACAGACAGAAAATACGGATGATAAGGATAATTAATGCAATATCCGCTGCAATACAGGGGTGAGGCGATAAAGCCCGCCCCTTTTTATGTTTGGGGCATAGTCAATACCACGCCGGATTCTTTTTATGACGGCGGCTGCTATGAAAAAGTCGATCATGCCGTTGCCCATGCCCGTGCCTTATGGGAAGAGGGGGCATGGATATTGGATATCGGCGGGGCGTCCTCAAGACCGGGGGCGCAGGATGTCAGTTCTCTTGAAGAATGGCAGCGCATAGCTCCCGTTATTTCTGCCGTGCAGAGATTTTCCGCTGAGAAAAAAGAGAGGGAGGCAAGCCGCGGAGCAGGTGCTGTCCGCAGGGATATTGTTCCCTTGCAATTTGCGGAAAAACCCCTTATTTCTATCGATACATGGCGTGCGGAAGTCGCAGAAAAAGCGCTTGAAAAAGGTGTTGAAATTATAAACGATATTTCTGCCTTTAACTGGGAGAAAAAACTCCTCGATGTTGTTGCCGCGTACAAGCCCCTGTATGTGCTTATGCATTGTCAGGGAAGACCGCAGACAATGCAGGATACGCCCGCATATAACAATGTTGTGCGGGACGTCTATGCTTTTTTTGAGCAAAAAATGAATATCCTCGTGCAAAAAGGTTTGCCGGAAGAAAATATTATCCTTGATTTCGGCATAGGTTTTGGGAAAACTCTGGAACATAATCTTGCCCTTTTGCAAAATATTGAATTTTTTGAAACGCTGAAACGTCCGCTTTTGCTTGGTTTGTCGCAAAAATCCTTATTCGGGCATTTGCTGGGACAAGAGAAAAACGAACGCTCCGTAAGCACACAGGTTTGTACAGCCCTTGCCATGCAAAGCGGGATTATCCATCACAGGGTGCACGAAGTGAAAAAAACAGTGGAAACGTTAGCGTTAACCTATGCTTTGCAAAAACACCGCAAGGGCAACGGTTAATATTAACGGTTATTGAAAGCAGGTCAGTATGCTCACATTTGAACAATTCCCCATAACAATAAAAGATATTTTAGATATTCTTGTTGTCACAGGCTGCTTTTATTACCTTTTGCGTTTAGTAAAAGGGACAAGGGCAATGGCTGCCATCAACGGTTTCTTTTTGCTTTTTATTATTTACGTCGCTGCCAAATACGTGGGATTATTTACGCTTTCATGGCTTTTAGAAAACTTCTTCGGATCTTTATTCCTTGTCATTGTCATTTTATTCAGTGCTGATATCCGTCATGCCCTTGCGGGAATCAGTCTGCGTTCTCTTTTCCGAAAAAAAGAAAAACTCAGTAATAATACTATTCAGGTTTTGGCTGATGCCTGTGAACTCTTTGCCGGAAAACGCATAGGCGCCATTATTGTTATTGAACGGGATATCAAACTGGGGGATTTGCTGAGCCGCGGCGTAAAACTGGATGCGCTGCTTTCCATTGAGCTGCTGCATACCATTTTCTTTCCCAATACTGCTTTGCATGACGGGGCTGTGATTATTGATAAAGCAGGCAGAATTGTTGCCGCAAGCTGTGTGCTGCCCCTGACACAAAATCAGGAACGGCAGCATTACGGCACAAGACACCGCGCCGCCCTCGGACTTTCAGAAGTCAGTGACAGTGTTGTGCTTGTTGTTTCGGAAGAAAGAGGAGAATTTACGGTTGCACAAAACGGCAGGCTTTCTAATCCTTTAAATCGTGAACGTTTGGAAAGGATTTTAAATAATGTTATCGTTTAAAACTCTTTTATTAAATAAAACCATTGCAGAAAATATAAAAATACTTTTGTTTGCTTTTTTGCTTTCCTGTGCACTGTGGTACAGTATTGTGGGTACATCACAGGTGGAGGCAGATGTTTCTTTTCACGTGGAGTATACGCAGCTGCCTGAGAATTTAATGATTATCAAGGGCATGGAGGATTTTCTCCATGTGCGGGTGCGTTCTTCCGGGCAGCGTTTGCGCAGCGTGATGAACAATGATTATGTTTATCATGTGAATTTAAAAGATGCCGTCAACGGAGCAAATGTCTATCCTGTTGAAATTGATAGCTCTTTTTCTGATTTTAAAGGCATGGAAATTTTGAGTACCAGCCCTTCCTATATTATGATTGAAACCGATACCGTGCTCGAAAAACGTGTTCCCATTGAAGTGGAATTTTCTGAGCGGGAAAATGAAGATTTATATATCAGAGATTTGGATTTAAGTCCGTCTGAAGTCCGGCTTAAAGGTCCCCGCGAAGTGCTGGAAAATATGTATTCCATAAAAGTGCCCTTCGATATTAATCAAATAGAATCAGCAGGCGAATATACGAAAAATATCCCCCTTACCTTGCCAAAACTCGTGGAAGCTGATATACCTGTAACAAGAGTAAGCTTTGAAGCGTGGTTTGACTTAGTGCCTGTTAATTTGACCCGGCTTGTCCAATTGGAAAAAGAGGGCGGTGAGTTCAGGACAGAACCGCGGACAGTCAATATTGATCTGGAAATACCCCAAAGCAAGCTGATTTCATATAATATTGATCCTGCCTATATGGCACAGGTTCGGGCAACGGTACAAAATGAAAAACCCTATGAACAGGGACAGGTTCTGCCTGTACGGGTAATACTTCCCAAAGGCGCAAATCTTCTTTCTGTGACGCCTCAAACAGTAAAAATTATTGCAAAAGAACAGGAATGACCATGAAACGTTTTTTTGGAACTGACGGAATACGCGGCTATGTTAATACCTATCCCATGACAGTGGATATGGCTCTTCGCTTAGGACTTGCGGCAGGAACTTATTTCCGTGACGGCAAACACAGACATAAAGCCATTATCGGGAAAGATACCCGTCTTTCCGGGTATATATTTGAAACAGCTCTTACAGCCGGGCTTTGTGCCGCGGGCATAGACGTATATCAGGTCGGTCCCATGCCGACTCCTGCCATTGCATTTTTAACAAAAAATATGCGGGCTGATATCGGTGTTGTTATTTCTGCCAGTCATAACCCTTTTCATGACAACGGGATTAAATTTTTCGACAAAAACGGCTATAAACTTCCGGATAATGTGGAAGATGAAATCGCCCAAATGGTTCTCAATACAGACTATGAATGGAATTATCCCGAAGCTGATAAAGTGGGACGGGCAAAACGTATTTTTGACGCTCCCGGGCGTTATATTGTGTATTTGAAAAAAAGTTTTCCGGATCATTTATCTTTGAACGGTCTGCGTATTGTTTTGGACTGTGCCAACGGGGCAAGCTATAAAATTGCTCCCCTTGCTTTGGAAGAGCTGGGAGCAGAAGTGGTCACCCTTGCCAATGAACCTAATGGAACGAATATCAATCTTCAATGCGGTTCGCTCTATCCTGAAAAAGTTGCCGATAAAGTACGGGAAGTCCGTGCGGATTTGGGGCTTGCCCTTGACGGAGACGCGGACAGGCTCATTGTGGTTGACGAAACAGGCACTATCCTTGACGGTGACCAAATCATGGCTATCTGCGCCGAATACCTCATGGAACAGGGAAAATTGAAAAACAATACGCTGGCGGCAACTTCCATGAGCAATATGGCGTTGGAACATTTTATGGAAGAGCACGGCGGTACGCTTATCCGCACCAATGTGGGGGACAGGTATGTTGTGGAAGCCATGCGGAAATTTGATTTGAGCCTTGGCGGGGAAAAGTCCGGACATCTTATTTTCCATGATTTCAGCACCACAGGGGACGGACTTCTTGCCGCACTGCAGGTTTTGACTATTATGTGCGAATCAGGAAAAAAACTTTCGGAACTTGCCCATAAACTGGAGCTCTATCCACAGGAAATGGAAAATGTTTCCATTACCCAAAAGCCCGATTTAATGTCAGTTCCCGAAATCAAAGACGCAGTCAGCGAAGCGGAAGAAAAACTGGGAAAATACGGACGTGTTCTGCTGCGTTATTCCGGTACGGAAAATCTTTGCCGTGTCATGGTGGAAGCAAGGGACGAAAAACTTGTAAAGCAGCTGGTAAAGGATTTGGCAAAAGTTGTGCATACTGCCTTGAATAAATAGAAAAATAGGGGAAATAAGGAAAATGCAAAATATCAAAAAAGTTGTCATTCCTGTGGCGGGGCACGGGACACGGTCTTTGCCCGCAAGTAAAAACGTACCGAAGGAAATGCTCCCTATTTATAATAAGCCTGTTATTCATTATGTGGTTGATGAAGCCGTAAATGCAGGCATACATGATGTTGTTTTCGTAACCAGTAAAGAAAAAACAGCGCTGGAAGATTATTTTGACCACCATTATGCTCTGGAGGATGTGCTCGAGAGGACAGGCAAAAGCGCTTTGCTGAAAACGGTGCAGGAACTCGCCCATTATGTAAATGTTATCAGTGTGCGGCAAAAATGCCAGCTGGGCTTCGGACATGCTGTTTTGACGGCAAAAAGCGTGATTGGCAATGAACCCTTTGCCGTTATGGTTGGTGATGATATTTTGCTGGGCAAAGATTGTGGTTTGAAAGAATTAATTGCTGTTGCGGAAAAAGAAGATAAGCCTGTTATAGGGGTTATGGAAGTCGACCAGAATATGGTGGACAGATACGGGATTATTGCCGGTAATAAACGCCCTGACGGTATTATTGAAATTACCAAAATGGTGGAAAAACCAAACGTGGAAGAAGCCCCTTCCAATATGGCTATTATTGGGCGTTATGTTTTGCCCCCTGAAATTTTTAACTATTTGGAAAATGCAAAACCGGGACATGGTGGAGAAATCCAATTAACAGACGCGCTTAATTTATTGGCAAAGGATCGGGGCATGCTTGCCGTTCCTGTAAAGGGACGCCGTTTTGACGCAGGAGATTTACTCGACTTTTTATCCGTTAATATTTATTTTGCACTGCACGATGAAAAAATGAAAGACCGAATTATCAAGCGGCTGAAAAAACTTATTGCGGAATTTGAATAAGAGGAGAATATATGGCTTTAAGTATTGGTATTGTCGGACTTCCCAATGTAGGAAAATCAACGTTATTTAATGCCCTGACCAAGGCGCAGAATGCACAGGCTGCAAATTATCCTTTTTGTACTATTGAGCCGAATAAAGCAACCGTTGCTGTGCCTGATAAACGGTTAAATGCTTTGGCAGAGCTTGTCAATCCGCAAAAAATTGTCAATGCAACCGTTGATTTTATTGATATTGCAGGACTTGTGAAAGGTGCAAGCAAAGGAGAAGGACTTGGCAACCAATTTTTAGCCAATATCCGTGAGTGCGCTGCCATTTTGCATGTTGTGCGCTGTTTTGAAGATGAAAACGTGACCCATGTGGACGGTTCCGTCAATCCTGCCCGTGATGCGGAAACCATTGAAACGGAACTGATTATTGCTGATATCCAAACTGTAGCCAGAAAAATTGAACGGCTGACAAAACAGGTCAAGGCCGATAAGGAAGCCGGCAAAAGTTTGGAAGAATGTAACCGTCTGGCGGAATTTTTGAATAATGGCAATAAAGCCTGTCAATTTGATATTCCTGAACACAATGAACACTTTAAGCAAGTTTGGCACGATTTGAGTTTGCTGACGGCAAAGAAAATGATTTATTGCGCCAATGTGGATGAAAAAGGACTGGAAGAAGAATCTGTCCACGTAAAAGCCTTGAAAGAGTTAGCCCAAAAACAGGGTAATGAAGTTGTCATTGTCTGCGCGAATTTAGAGGCAGAACTGCAGGGGCTTTCCGATGAAGAGCAGGCAGAAATGTTGAGTTCCTATGGAATTTCCGAAAGCAGTCTGGTCAATGTTATCCGTACCGGCTATCATACGCTGGGACTTTGCAGTTATTTTACTGCAGGACCGCAGGAAGTGAAAGCATGGACGTTTAAGCAAGGCTGGAAAGCTCCCCAATGTGCCGGCGTCATCCATACTGATTTTGAAAAAGGCTTTATCCGTGCTGAAGTTATTTCCTATGCTGATTATATCAGCCACAAATCCGAGGCAGCCTGCCGCAGTGCAGGGGTACTTCGGGTTGAAGGAAAAGAATATATTGTGCAGGACGGCGATGTCATGCATTTTCTCTTTAATGTGTAATTACCAAACAATGTGTTAAAAAAGGATTTTTTGTGAATTTTACGGACAAAGAACGCAAAGTATTAAGGATAGTTCAGGCAAATTTGCCTGAGAGTTTGACGCCTTATGCGGATATCGCTCAAGAAGCAGGACTTTCTGAAGAGGAAGTGCTCTCTTTGCTTGAGCGGCTCAAAGAAGACGGCACCATCCGCCGTTTTGGGGCAAGCATAAAGCACCAGAAAACAGGCTATAACAATAATGCCATGGTCGCTTGGAAAATTGGTGAGGAAGAAGTGGAAAAAGCCGTGGAATATGTCACGAAAAATTCCCGCATTTCCCATTGTTATTACCGACCCAGTGCGGCTTCCGACTGGCAGTATACATTTTTTACCATGATACACGGCAAAACTATGCAGGAATGTTATGACGTGGTGGAAGAACTCAGGCAAAATACCTGTCTTGATGAGTATGCAATTTTGGAAAGTATCAAAGAATTGAAGAAAATTTCCATGACGTATTTTGATGATTAAATTTGACGATAAAAGGAAAAACTATGAATATTGAAAAATCAAAAGAACTTTTTGCAAAGGCATGCAGACTTATTCCCGGCGGGGTAAACAGCCCTGTGCGTGCCTGCCGTAATGTGCATTGTGACCCCCTGTTTATTGAATCTGCAAAAGGCTCCCATATCAAAAGTGCAGACGGGCAAGATTTTATTGATTTTATCGGTTCATGGGGTCCCATGCTCTTGGGGCATGCTCATGAGGCAGTGGATAAAGCCATTTGTGATGCAGCCAAAAAAGGAACAAGCTATGGCGCACCAACGGAAATTGAAGTCTTGCTTGCAGAAAAAGTCTGTCAGGCACTTCCTTCCTGTGATATGGTGCGTATGGTAAACTCAGGCACGGAGGCAACCATGAGTGCCCTGCGTCTTGCCCGTGCTGTCACAGGCAGAAATAAACTGGTAAAAATTATCGGTGGTTATCATGGGCACGGAGATGCTTTTTTGGCAAGTGCGGGCTCAGGGCTTGCCACCTTTTCTATTCCCGGAACTCCCGGTGTTCCTGAAAGTACGGTACAGGATACCCTGCTTGTTCCGTATAATGATTTGGACGCAGCTAAAGAAATTTTTGAAAAATACGGGCACGAAATTGCGGCGTTTTTTGTGGAACCTTGTGCCGGAAATATGGGGCTTGTTCTTCCGCTTGAGGGCTATTTAAAAGGACTTCGCGAGCTTTGTACACAGTACGGGGCGCTTTTGGTCTTTGATGAAGTCATCACGGGTTTTCGGGTTTCCTATCAGGGAGCGCAAGGCAGATTCAATGTGATGCCTGATTTGACAACCATGGGAAAAATTATCGGCGGCGGACTTCCTGTTGGCGCCTATGGAGGCAAGGCTGAATATATGCAGCGCATTGCACCTGCCGGTGATGTATATCAGGCCGGTACTTTATCAGGCAATCCTCTTGCCATGGCTGCAGGCCTTGCCACGCTGAATATTTTGGAAAAAGCTGATTATGCGGGCTTGGAGCAGCGTGTGCTTTCCTTTGTTAAAGAACTTGTCGCTATTTTACAGGGAAAAGGACTTGCCGTGCAGTATCAGCATATTGCCTCTATGTTTACGCTTTTCTTTACCGATAAGCCTGTACATAATTTTGCTGATGTGCAAAATGCCTCCACGGAGATTTTTGAAAGCTATTACAAACAAATGCGGGAAATGGGGATTTTCCTTTCTCCTTCTGCTTTTGAAACAGCCATGGTTTCTTTTGCGCATACCGATGATGATTTTAATAAAACCCTTGACTGTGCAAAAAAATTGAAATTTTAATTTGTTTCTAAGATTATTTCACAGTAAAAATGTCGCGTTGATATGTTCTGCGCGGCGTTTTTATTTAATTATTTCCTTTATTCTACTCTTTCAATACGTACGGTAAAGTCATTTTGCTGACGCGCGAAAAAATCTATTTCAGTTTTAAGGCGTCCTAAAGAAACAAGTCCTTGAGAGTTTCTAAAATCTTTATAAAAAAGGGATAAATTGCCCCATGGAGCATAAAGACACAAATCGCCCACATTGGGGTCAAATTCCATTTTTTCGCCTTCTGTGGGAAGTTTAGTATCCATATAGGCAATTTTTTCAATGCCGTTGAAATCTTCAAATGTCAAGGTAAGAGGAAGCCGCTCATACAGGGCGTTGGCAGCGGGCGTGTCATAGAGGACTGCGAGAAATTCCTGTTCACCGATGATAAATTTAATTGTTTTTTCATCTTGTGCAGAGCTTTCCTGTATTGTCAGAAAAGTAATACTTAATAAAACAGTTAAAAAAATAGTTAGTTTTTTCATATTGTTTCTCCTTTTTATTCTATAACTTTAAAGTGTTTCCAAATATCGCTTTTGAAACGAATCCAGAAAATAATGCCCCGTATTGTCCAGTCAAGGCACATGGCATAAGCAATGCCCATGACCCCTAAATTGCAGTAAATTCCAAGCAAAACGGCAAAAAGAAGCCGGACGCCGATGGTGGTAAAAAGGGAAATGACAGTGGTAAATTTCACATCGCCTGCTGCCCGCAGTCCTTTTCCCAGAGGATCAGCCAAGGGGAAAGATATTGTATTAAAAATATTATGGATAAGGACAAGTAAAATAACAAGGTCTTTTGTTTCTTCCGAAAGGGCGTAAAATTGCATAAGAAAAGGGGTTATGGCAAAAATAAGTCCGTTCCAGAGAAGGGCAAAGAGGATAGTAATTTTTGTCAGCTTTTTGAAATACTGTTCAGCCTGTTCGGTATGTTCAGCTCCCATGCATTGCCCGATGACGGTGATATAAACAGGTCCCATGCTTACGCAGACAAGGGCTGACATATTCCACAGGCTCTGGGCAACGCCGTTGGCTGCAATTTGGTATGTCCCAAAAAGAGAAACCACACTGCTGAGTGCAACTTTGACAAGCTGAAAGACGCCGCTTTCTATGCCGTTAGGCACGGCAATACTCAGAATTTGCCGCTGTAAGACGGTATTCCATGCAAAAATCCATTTTTTGGCATAATAAATGGGATTATGTATGGAAAAACAAAGAAAAGTTATGGCAATGGCAGAAAAGACGCGTGCAATGAGGGAAGGGTAGGCAACGCCTGATACACCGGCTTCGAGGACAAAAACTCCGATGATATTTCCAATTATATTGATAATATTGGCAATAAGTGAAAGGTACAAGGTTGTGCTTGTTTTGCCGAAGCTCCGGTACATGGCTGTGCCGGCATTATATACGGCAAGAGCAGGATACGAATAGGCGGAAATCCGTAAATAGGTTACGCATGCGTCCATAACTTCGTCTTCAACGTGCCCGAAAATAAGGAGCATGAGCGTTTCATTGTAAAAAAGGATTACTATTTCAATAACAATTGAAAATAAAAAGGAAAAAACAAGCAGCTGACTTGCTGTTTCACCGGCTTTGTCAAAATTTTTTTTCCCGATATATTGACTGATGACAACAGCTCCGCCTGAAGCCAAGGCAATAAAAAGATAGAGAAAAATAGTATTGAAAGAATTGACAAGGGATACTCCGGAAACGGCTGCTTCGCTCACAAAACCAATGACAAAAACATCAGCAATGCCCACAAAGGCAACAAGCAGCTGCTCGAAGAAAAGCGGAATAATTAAGTTTTTTAATGCCTGATTAGAAAACATATTCCGCAGTTTCCTTATTTTGTGTACGCGTCAAGCCAAGCCGCAAGTTCGCTGTCAGATACGTGGTTTAAAAGACGTCCCTGTTCCCATTTTATTGTATTGCCATATTGTGCTTTTAAATGCTCAACAGTCCTGCCCAAGCCGCTTCCGCCGCTGGTGGCAAAGGGAATAATGGTTTTGTCGGAAAAATCATATTGTTCAAGAAAAGTATTAATAATGGTCGGGGCAATATACCACCAAATAGGAAAGCCAAGAAATATTGTGCCGTACTCAGCCATATTGGAGAGTTTTTCCGCAATTTCCGGGCGGGATTTCGGGTTGTTCATTTCTACGGAGCTGCGGCTTTGTTTGTTGGTCCAGTCAAGATCTTCCGGGCTGTAGGGTATTGCCGGTTTAATTTCAAATACATCCGCACGGGCATGTTTTGCAATTTGTGCAGCAACTTTTTCAGTGACGCCGCTTGCAGAAAAATACACAACAAGTGTTTTCATGAGACGTTCCTTTTACTGTATAATTGAAAATTAGGTCTGACATCTTGATAGCATAACGTGTAATAGCATGTCTAATACTTATATGTTATTATTAGTAATGCTTTTTAGGTATTTCTTTGCAAAATTGATAAACGCTGTTGTGGTTGGGGAAAAGATTTGCTCTTTTTTCCATGCTAATGCTGTTGAATGTTCGAGTGCCGGAGAAAGGGGAATAAAAGTCAGCCCCTCATAGCTGCAGGTTAAATTCAGGCTGAGCATGAGCCCGATATTTTCTTTGGCAAGCACGGCTTTATTGTAGGGAAGGTCAACCGCTGCAATGATTTCCACCTGATTTTTATATTCAGCAAGCCATTTTCCAAGAATACCTTGGTTAAAATCCCCCATGGCGGCAATAAGCCGCATGCCGATAAAGTCTTGGGGAGCAGCACATTTTTTTTGTGCCAGAAGTGAGTCTTGCGGAACATAGACGCCCCATTGTTCTTTAATGGGGACAGCAATGGAATGATATTTGTGCATATCAATAGGCTCTGATATAAGCCCCATATCCAGAAAGCCCCTTTCAATATAATCTCGGATATTGGCAGCATTTCCCGTAAGAATTTCATAGCGTACTTTTGGATAGAGTTTACGAAATTCTGCAATAATTTTAGCTAAATACTCATTGGAACGATACTCGCCGCAGCCAATATTGATTGTTCCTGCAAGGACTTTTTCATTTTGGATGAAATCCCGCTTTGTTTTATCGGCAAGTGATAAAATTTCCTGAGCCCGCTGTTTGAGCAATAATCCGTCTTCTGTTAAAATAATACTGTGATTGCTGCGGATAAAAAGTTTTACGCCCAGCTCATCTTCCAGCTCGGCAATTTGCCGGGAGAGTGTGGGCTGGGTAATATGGAGCTGACCTGCTGCTTTGGTAAAATTTTCTTCTCTTGCCACTGCCAAAAAATAATTGAGGACACGCAGTTCCATAGTTTTGCTCCCATGAAGGTATGACCGGGTTTTGTCTATGCTTTTTCAGCATGGTATATGATAACGGATAAAAGCTTCTTTCTTTAATTGTAAAAACCGTCGTCTTCGGGGTGAACCGCAGTTCCCATCAATATGCCGTGCTGACGCAGGCGTGCAGCGTCTGTTTTTGCCACAAAAATGGGATTTCCTTTTGGATCGCATTCCGCATAAAACATGGCGGTTGCAACTGTTCCGGGGGTGGGGATAAAACACTGCACCTGCTGCGGTTTCCAGTTTCTTTCCTTGAGCCACTTTGCCAGTTCCCGCATGTTTTCATCGGTACAGCCGGGAAACGCACTCAAAAGATAGGGAATAACATATTGTTCTTTATGAATTTTTTTACAATGCTTATAAAATGCCTGCAAAAATGTTTCAAATTTATCCATGCCTGGTTTACGCATGAGTTTGAGCACACTTTCCGAACAGTGTTCAGGGGCAACTTTAAGCTGTCCGCCCGTAAATTCGCCCGTATAGCTTTCAAGAGCTGATTTTTGCTGCAGCGCCAAATCAAAGCGCACACCGCTTGCAATGCGGACATTGCGGATATGGGGGAGCTTTTTTACTTTTCTCAGCAAAGCAAGGTGTTTTTCCTGATCCGCTTTAAAATGCGGGCAAAGATTGGGAGTCATGCAGGAATCGCGTTTGCAGGAAAATGCTTTGTTTTCAGTCTTAGCCTTTTGTTCCAAGGCACAGAAGGCTTGCCACATGTTGGCAGAAGGTCCTCCTATGTCGCTGATAGAACCGTCAAAGCCTTTGGAATTGGCAATTCTTTGGGCTTCATCAAGCAAGGACTGTTCACTTCGGGAAGAAATTTTCCTGCCCTGGTGTAAGGCAAGAGAACAAAAAGAACAGCCGCCGCCGCAGCCCCTATGGCTGGTTATGCTTGTTTTCATCATGGTTTCGGCAGGAATTCTTCCTTGATAGCGGGGGTGTGCTTTACGCCTAAAAGGAAGGGAATAGAGTAAATCCATTTCTTCTGTTGTGAGGCGTTTTGCCGGTTTTTCCACAAGCACAGCCCTGTTTTTATCAATGACTTGGACAAGATAATAATCTCCCTGATGAATATGCTGTTCACTTTCAAGCGCTGTCTCCAAAAGGAGCTTGGGAGAACGCAAAATATCCTCATGAGAAGGTAAAATGACAGTATTTTTGGGAAGATTGACAATATCATCGGTTTTAATAAAGCGGCAGGTGCCGTCAAGAGAATGAAGGACTTGCTGCCATGGCTTTTTATCCTTTGCTTTTTCCAAAACAGAGCTGTCCCGGACAAGCTCAGGGTGTTTTGCATAAAAATCACGAAGCCTTGCGGCAATTTCAAGCAAAGCCCGCTCTCCCATGCCATAGACAACTAAATCCAGCTTTGCGTCTGCCAAAATGGATTTTCTAATGCTGTCAGACCAAAAATCATAATGGGTAAGTCTGCGCAAACTGGCTTCAATGCCGCCTGCAATAACAGGTAAATTGGGAAATGCCTGCTTGAGAAGAGAAGTATAAACGGTGACAGCGCGGTTTGGTCTTGCCCCGCATTGTCCGCCGGGGGTATAGGCGTCATCATGCCGTTTTTTGCGAAAAGCTGTGTAATGGGCAAGCATGCTGTCCACCGCTCCGGCACTGATGCCGGCAAAAAGACGGGGACGCCCCATAGCTTTAATTTGTTCAACAATATTGGGATCTTTCCAGTTTGGCTGGGTAATGATGCCCACCTTGAAACCGTGATGTTCCAAATATCGCCCAAGGAGTGCCGCTGCAAAGGCGGGGTGGTCAATATAGGCGTCACCGGAAACAAGGAGCACATCAAGTTCTTTCCAGCCCTTTATTTCCATATCTTCACGGCAAAGGGGAAGAAAGTCGGCATAGTTTGGGCTTTTGTCGATTTTCTGGTAATTTGTTTGCTTTTTGGGCAATGGTTTGCCCGAATTTTTCAACTGCCGGAATTTATTTTGACTTTTTGGGCGTTCAGAAGAAATATTTTCTTCTGAAAAATTTTTTCTTTTTTGTTGATAGCTTTTCTTTTTTTCTTGCATAGATCCTGCTCATATTATTAATTTGATATGTTATTTTACGGTGTTATATGTATAAAACTGGATTGGTTTAAAATTTACAAAATTGTAAAATTAATTTAATTTTTTTTACCTTTTTTATTGACAATAGTTCTTGAAGTGTGGCATATTCACCACACAGTTTACATTAACCTTTTTCCTTTCAGAGAAGGAAAAAGGTTAATGATTTGATTATGGGAGGAAACATGTCCAAAATAGTTTTAAAGGGTGTGTTAACAGCTTTTTTAGGAGCAGTGTTAACGTGTGGTTCTGCTTTTGCTGCTGATACAATTAAAATTGGTGTTCCCGGTGCACATTCCGGAGAACTTGCTTCTTATGGTTTGCCGACACTTAATGCTGTCAATCTTGTTGTTGATGAATACAATGCCAAGGGCGGTATTCTTGGTAAGCAAATAGAAGTTATTGCTTTTGACGATGCTTGTAAAGCAGAAATTGCAACCAACGCTGCAACAAAGCTTATTTCTGACGGTGTAGTCGGTATTATCGGACATATTTGTTCCCCTGCCGGTAAAGCTGCAATGCCTTTATATAATAATGCAAAAATCGTTGCTATCTCCGGTTCCATTACTTCTCCGTCCATGACATTGAGCGGTGAAAACCCTTACTTCTTCCGTACCGTAGCCAACGATACCGCTTCTGCCGTTGCAGGTGCGGATTATGTTATCAATGCTTTGCAGGCAAAGAAAGTTGCTATCCTTCATGATAACAGTGAATACGGAAAGGGCTATGCGGAACAGGCCGCTGAAAATCTCAAGAAAAGCGGCAGCGTAGAAGTTGTGCTTTTTGAAGCTATTACCCCCGGTGCTGCTGACTATTCTTCCGTTATCCGTAAAGTTCGCAACGTGAAAGCAGAAGTTTTGATGTGGGGCGGATATTATCCTGAAGCTTCCAAACTTCTTTCCAATATGAACAGTTTGGACGCCGTTATTCCAATGATTGGTCCTGACGGGTTAAAAGACCAAGGCTTTGTCGAATTGGCAGGCGCTGATGCCGAAAATGTTTATGCATCAGGTCCTACTGATACCTCTGCAAACCCTGTAAGCAAATACTATGCGGAAAAACATCAGGCTAAATATGGTGCTGCTCCCGGCGCATTCTTTGATAACGGTATTTCCGCAGCCATTGCCCTTTTGAATGCAATTGAAAAAGCAGGTACAACGGACTCCGCTAAGATTATTGACGCATTGCATAAGGAAGATGTTGAAACGGCTGTCGGCACTATCCACTTTGATGAACATGGTGATGCTGTGGGTGTTGGTATGTCCATTTACCAAATCCAAAACGGTCAATATGTCGAAATGAAATAATTTTTATACAACTCCTTGTTATATTGTATAAAGTTATTGTTTGGGCTTATTTCCTGAAAGGGCTTTTGGGAAATAAGCCTATCCGTGTCTAAAAAGCCTGATAAGAAATAAAGTTGAAATCTATGGATTGGCAGTATTTTTTAGAGATTTTGTTTAGTGGACTGACCCGAGGAAGTATTTATGCTTTAATTGCTCTCGGATATACCATGGTTTATGGTATTATCGAGCTTATTAACTTTGCCCATGGTGAAATTTACATGCTTGGGGCGTTTACAGCTTTTATCGTTGCCGGAATTCTCGGTTCCATGGGCTATTCTGCAGGAGCAATTCTCATTATCGGAGCCTTTGTGGCAATTTTGTGGTGTGTCGCATACGGGTATACCATTGAAAAAATTGCGTATAAGCCTCTTCGCGGACAATCTCGCTTAGCTCCTCTTATTTCTGCTATAGGTATGTCAATTTTCTTGCAAAACTATGTGCAGTTGGCACAAACGGCGGAATTTTTACGTTTCCCTGTCCGTATGCCGCGTTTAGAGTTTTTAGATATTTTTGGCGGTATTTTACGTTCTACTGATTTTGTTATTCTTGCAACCAGTGCTGTCATTATGGTTTGTCTTTCTGTTTTTATCCGCTACACAAAGCTTGGCAAAGCAATGCGTGCGACAGCTCAAAATAGAAAAATGGCAATGCTTTTAGGCATTGATGCTGATAAAATTATTTCTTTGACCTTTATTATCGGTTCAGGGCTTGCTGCCCTAGGCGGTACGCTTATTGCCACCCACACCATGCAAGTGGGCTTTGGTATTGGCTTTATTGCCGGTATGAAGGCATTTACCGCGGCTGTTCTCGGCGGTATCGGCTCTATTCCCGGTGCCATGGTCGGGGGGCTTGTGCTTGGTCTTGCTGAAAGCTTTACAACCGGTTATTTTGCAGGGGATTATGAAGATGTGCTTGCCTTTGTACTCCTTGTTCTTATTTTGATTTTCCGTCCTTCCGGAATTATGGGAAAAGCTAAAGTTCAAAAGGTTTAGGAGAAAATATGTTCACTGCAAAACGTCTTATCCGTTCTTTCCTCATAAGTATCTGGTTTATGATTTTAGTTTTTCCTATCGTGGGGATTAAAATTGTCAAGCGCGCTCCTGAGTTTTTCTGCAGCCGAGTTTTGATTATCGGTGCAATTACATTTGTTTTGGCTGTGCTGTGGTCATGGTATTTTGAAGTATATAAAGACAAAGGTCCAAGCAATGGGGCTTTTTCCCGCGGCTATCAGAAACTTTCTGTTTTTTGGCAAACTATTGTCGATGATAAGCGCACGGCACTAAAACTCATTCTTATTCTTTTTATTGCTTTTATGATTTTGCCCGTGTTTACGTCCATGTACCAGACAACGGTATATTCTTTGGCATTTCTCTATGTTATGCTGGCTCTCGGTCTTAATATCATTGTGGGTATAGCGGGACAGCTTGTCCTCGGCTATGCGGCGTTTTATGCTGTCGGTGCGTATACCTATGCTTTATTAAATCAATATCTTGGCTTGGGCTTTTGGGTATGCCTGCCCATAGCAGGCTTTATCACTGTTATTGCCGGAATTTTGCTTGCTTTTCCAGTGCTTCGCCTGCGCGGTGACTATCTTGCCATTGTTACCTTGGGTTTTGGCGAAATTGTGCGGCTTTTGCTTATCAACTGGGCGAATTTTACAGGCGGAAACCGCGGTATCGCAAATATCCCAAGACCGGGACTTTTCGGCATAGAGCTTTCCACCGAAGCAACAACCATTTATGTTTATTATCTCTGCCTTTTTGCTGCCATTATAACCATTGTCATTGTGGCAAGGCTTGTTAATTCCCGTGTGGGACTGGCTTTGCAGGCACTTCGGGAAGATGAAATTGCGAGCGAAGCCATGGGCATTGATTTACGGAAAATAAAACTTTCAGCCTTTGCGCTTGGTTCCTGCTGGGCGGGTTTCGCAGGGGTTTTATTTGCAGCGCGTAACTCCTATATCAACCCCACCAGCTTTACCTTTATGGATTCAGCCATGATTTTAAGTATGGTTGTTTTAGGCGGCATGGGCTCCATTGTGGGGGTAACGCTTGCAGCGCTGGTTTTGACGCTTATGCCGGAATATTTGCGGGCTTTTTCAGAATACCGCATGCTTATTTTTGGTTTGCTCATGGTTACCATGATGGTTTTCAGACCGCAAGGGATTATTCCGCCTGCAAAACGGAAATATTACCCGACAGCTTTGCAAAATGAAGAAAAGAATTAATTGAGGATGATATGCATACGAATCAAAAACCCATTTTAGAAGTAAAATCCTTATCCAAAAACTTTGGCGGGCTTCGTGCGTTGAATGATGTGGATATGTATATTCTTCCTAAGGAAATCGTTGCGCTTATCGGTCCCAACGGTGCCGGAAAAACAACGTTTTTCAACTGCGTAACAGGTATTTATATTCCCACGGAAGGGGAAGTTTGGGCAGGGCGCGAAGGACAGGAGCTGAAACAATTGAATGGTGTTGCTCCCCATGAAATTACCCGGTTCGGATTAGCCCGTACTTTCCAGAATATCCGTTTATTTTCTTCCATGACTGTGCTTGAAAATGTTATGGTCGGACGGCATACGCGTACTCATTCCGGCATTCTTAATGCAATTTTTCGCGGACCTGCATTTAAAAAGGAAGAACAGGACACCGTGGACAGAGCCTATGACTTGCTCAAAGAAGTGGGGCTTGAAAAACACTGGAAAGAAGAAGCATGCAATCTTCCCTATGGAGCACAGCGCCGTCTTGAAATTGCGCGGGCACTTGCAACAGAGCCGTTTTTGCTCTTTTTGGATGAGCCTGCAGCGGGTATGAACCCTCAGGAAACCGTTGAACTCAAAGAACTTGTTTTGGATTTGCGGGAACGGTTCAATCTTTCTATTTTGCTCATCGAGCATGATATGGGTATGGTTATGTCCTTATCCGACAGGATTTATGTTATGGAATACGGTTCTCGCATTGCATACGGAACGCCTGATGAAATACGGCATAATCCACAAGTTATCCGTGCATATTTAGGAGAATCAGAAGATGCTTGAGCTTAAAAATATCTTTACGTTTTATGGCAATATCCCTGCTCTTCGAGATGTGAGTTTAACCGTGAATGAGGGAGAAATAGTCAGTCTTATCGGTGCCAACGGCGCAGGAAAAAGTACAACGCTGATGACTATTTGCGGGGGAATCAGACCCAGAAGCGGAGAAATCCTCTATAAAGGAAAGCCGATTCACAGCCTTGCTCCCAATGAAATTGTAAAACTGGGGATTAGTCAGGTGCCGGAAGGCAGGCTCATTTTCCCTGATTTGACTGTGCAGGAAAATTTGGATCTTGGGGCTTTTTTGCGGAATGATAAGGCGCAGATAAAAGAAGATATGGAATATATTTTCAATTTATTCCCCATTCTTGCACAGCGTTATAAACAGGCAGGGGGCACTCTTTCCGGGGGTGAACAGCAAATGCTGGCAATTTCAAGGGCACTTATGGGACGCCCTAAGCTGCTGCTTCTTGATGAGCCTTCCCTTGGCTTGGCGCCTATCATTATTCAGCAAATTTTCCAAATCATTCAGCGTATCAACGCGAACGGGACGACAGTTTTTCTTGTTGAACAAAATGCAAATCAAGCACTCAAAATTGCCCATCGGGCATATGTGATGGAAAACTGTAAAATTGTTATGGAAGATAAGGCTGAAAATCTGTTAAAAGATGATTCTGTAAAAAAAGCATATTTAGGTATGTAAGATGGCAGGGCATATTCTCGTTGTTGATGATGAAGAAGGCGTACGCTTTTCACTTCGCGGTATTTTAGAAGATGAAGGCTACACTGTTTCTGAAGCTGACAGTGGAGAAAATGCTCTTCTGTTTTTGGAAAAAAATACTGTTGACCTTGTTTTTCTCGACATTTGGATGTCAGGTATAGACGGGCTGGAAACTCTCAAAAGAGCAAAGGAATTCTATCAGCAGATCCCCTTTATTATGATTTCCGGACACGGCAATGTGGAAACTGCCGTGCAGGCTCTGCGCATGGGGGCGCATGATTTTGTGGAAAAACCTCTGAGCCTTGAAAAAATTTTGTTAAGTGTCCGGCATGCCCTTGAAATGAAGGAGCTCAAGCAGGAAAACAGTATTTTGCGGCAAGCTGTACAAAATGATTACGAAGTGCCGATTATTGCAAAGTCACCTGTCATGCGGGCATTCATGCAGGATTTGATGAAGGTTGCCCCAACGGATGCATGGGTACTCATTACCGGGGAAAACGGCACAGGCAAGGAACTTGCTGCAAGGACTCTGCACAGAAACAGCAGGCAGAAAGACAAGCCGTTTATTGCCGTGAACTGTGCCGCTATCCCGGAAGAGCTTATCGAAAGTGAACTTTTCGGACATGAAAAAGGGGCGTTTACAGGGGCTGACGCAACAAAAATCGGCAAATTTGAATTGGCTCATAATGGAATACTTTTTCTTGATGAAATTGGAGATATGAGCCTGAAAACACAGGCAAAAATATTGCGTATTTTGCAGGAACAATGTTTTGAACGGGTGGGCGGAACAAAAAATATCAACGTTCAGGTTCGGGTCATTGCCGCAACGAACAAAAATTTGGAAAAAGCCATGCTTGACGGGGAATTTCGTCAGGATTTATATTATCGCCTGCGGGTTTTTCCTTTGCATGTTCCGCCTCTGCGGGAACGAAAAGAAGATATTATTCCACTGGCAGAAACCTTGCTGCAGGTTGTTGAAAAAAAATATGCCATGAAAGCTCCCCGCTTGACGAAAGAGGCTTTTCAGATTTTAGAGGAATGGACATGGCCGGGAAATGTGCGGGAACTTATGCATTTAATTGAACGGTTAACCGTTCTTTACAGCGGCAAAGAAGTGGAATATGAATGTTTGCCTCTTGAAATGCTGGAAAATGCAGGCAAACAATCAGCGCAGAAAATTTCCTTTGCCGGGGACGAAAATTTACAAAAAATGCTTCGTCTGGATTATAAAAATGCAAAATCGGCTTTTGAAGAATATTATTTAACTCATAAGCTTGAAGAAGCAGGGGGCAATATCAGCAGGCTTTCCGAACTTATTGGCTTAGAGCGGAGCAATATCCATAAAAAACTAAAAAATATAAATGAATAGACCATGTTAGCTTATAAAGGACAGAGTGCGCTATGAAAACAATTGCAGAAATTAACGAACGGATTAAACAAGGAAAAGCTGTTGTTTTAACTGCAGAAGAGATGACCAAGGCAGTCAAAGAAATGGGACCTGAAAAAGCTGCAAAAGAAATTGATGTGGTGACAACAGGGACATTTTCCCCCATGTGTTCCTCCGGTATGCTTTTCAATATCGGGCAAACAGAAGCCCCAACTTTACGTGCAAGCAAAATGTGGCTCAATGATGTGCCTTGCTGTGCCGGGCTTGCTGCTGTGGACGGTTTTCTCGGGGTGACGGAAGTACGGGAAGGGGATCCGCTGAATAAAGTTTTTCCCGGCGAATTTCGCTATGGCGGCGCCCATGTTATTGAGGATTTAATCGCCGGACGCAAGGTGAAACTTCGCTGTGAAAGTTATACTACCGATTGTTATCCGAAAAAATCCTTTGAAAGAGAAATCACGCTGCAGGATTTGAAATATGCCGAAATGCTCAATCCCCGCAACTGTTATCAAAACTATAATGTTGCCGTCAATGAGCATGCAAACAGGGTTCTTTATACGTATATGGGAGCACTCAGACCCCATATGCAAAATGCCAACTTTGCAACTTCCGGGGAACTTTCACCGCTTTTCAACGACCCGTATTGTAAAACCATTGGACTTGGAACGCGTATTTTCTTGGGCGGCGGCGTCGGTTATGTTCTTGGCGCAGGAACACAGCATGTGCCTCATCCAAAGCGCAACGAAAAAGGCATACCGCTGACAGCCTCCGGAACACTCATGCTGAAAGGGGATATGAAAAAAATGTCTGACCGCTATATCCGTGCAAATTCCTTGCTTGGCTACGGCGTAAGCCTATCCGTCGGCGTGGGTATTCCTATCCCCGTTTTAAATGCAGAAATGGCACAATTCACAGGTATCGGCAATGAAGATATCCTCATGCCCGTCAGGGATTATTCCCGTGATTATCAAAGTCTCAATCCCCGCATTATCCGTCATGTCAGCTATGCGGAACTTGTGAGCGGCAGCTTTGAAATCGAGGGTAAAAAGGTTGAAGCACACCCGCTTACCTCGTATCACCGTTCATTGGAAATTGCCGAAGAATTGAAAAAATGGATTGAAAAGGGCGAGTTCCTTTTGACCGAACCCGTAGAAACTGTTGAATCCTACTAAAAAATTCTTGACAAGAAAAAAAGAAAAGAATATTCATAAAGTATTCTTACAAAGGAAAAAAAAAGATGAACAGCAAGAGCCATAACCAATCCGCTTTCCATAGCTTTTATTTTAGCTATTACTTTGCAGAAAGTGCCTGTGGTTATGGGTATTGTGCTTAGTCACATCTGTTATCGATACTTGAAAACCACGGCACCCGAAAAGTCCGTGGTTTTTTTGTGTTAAATTAAAAAAAATGCTTTGTTATAGAAAGAGGTTGATAATCAATCACTTATAAAACATATCTTCCTGTTTTTCTGAAGAAAAACAGGTAATGTGGGGGTATGGGGGAAATCATTTCCCCCATAAAAAGAAAATTTTATAATTATATTCTATAGTTATAAAATCAACCTGAAACTATAACAAAGCGAAAAAAAATAAAAATATCCACACAGCAAAAGGAGAAATGGCTATGAGTATGGGTAAAAAAATTCGCTTAGAACGTATTTTTAATCGTGAAACCAATCGTTGTATTATTGTTCCAATGGACCACGGTGTTTCCATTGGACCATGTGAAGGTCTTGTTGATATGCGTGAGGCTGTGCAGGATATGTCTATCGGCGGAGCTGACGCAGTGCTTATGCACAAAGGTTTGGTGCGCTGCGGACACAGAACATACGGCAAAGATTTGGGGCTTATTGTGCATTTATCTGCTTCAACGGATTTATCCCCCTATGCAAATTCAAAAACTTTGGTAGGCACAGTGGAAGAAGCTATCCGCATTGGTGCTGACGCTGTTTCTATCCATGTTAATATTGGCGATGAACTGGAGCGCGATATGCTTGCACAAATGGGTAAAGTCAGTGAAGCGACAGAACGCTGGGGTATGCCGCTTCTTGCCATGGTTTATGCCCGCGGTCCAAAAATTCAAAACTCTTATGATCCGAAACTTGTCGCACACTGCGCAAGAGTGGGAGTTGAACTTGGTGCTGATGTGGTAAAAGTTCCTTATACCGGTGATATGGACAGTTTTGCCCATGTTGTCGAATCCTGCTGTATTCCTGTTGTCATTGCCGGTGGAGCAAAAATGAATTCCACAAAAGACTTTTTACAGGTTGTGCATGACTCCCTCAAAGCCGGCGGTTCCGGTTTATCCGTAGGACGCAACGTTTTCCAGCATCCCAACAGAAGAGATTTGGTTCGCGTGCTTCGCGGTATCGTGCATGAGGACTGGACCATGGAACACGCTTTGCAAGAAATGGGAGATAAATAATGAAACGTACTGTTTTTGCTGAAATTCTCCCCTTCGATAAAGATACGGTGCTGCTTGCTCTTGAGGCAGGCGTTGACGGTATTATTACCGATGATGCGTATATTGAAGAGATAAAAGGTTTGGCAAGAGTACAGTTTATTGGCAGTGCAAACGTAAAGCGTTTTGCTCTGGATAAAAAAGAAGATGAACTTGCCTATGAAGAAGCAGTACGGAAAAATCCGAGCCAGCTGCAGACCTTGACCAAGTACGAGATTATCCCTGTGGAAAATCTTTTGGCAAAACCTGACATTGTTTCTGCTGTTTGCCTTACGGTTAATTCCTATGCAGAGGCAAAGCTTGCCTTTGGCATTTTGGAACGGGGCGTTGAAAAAATTATTGTTTCCTCTGAGGGGCTTTCTGATATCCGCAAAATTATGGAATTAGCCCAAACAGGAAGCGAAGCCATGAGCCTTGAAGCGGCAACCGTTACCAAAATCCAAAGTGTAGGGTTAGGACACAGGGTTTGTGTTGATACCCTGTCTGTTCTGGAAATGGGACAAGGCATGCTTTGCGGCAATTCCTCCGCTTTTACCTTCCTTGTGCATGCAGAAACGGAAGATAACGAATATGTGAACTCCAGACCTTTTCGTGTCAATGCCGGGGGTGTGCATGCCTATGCCATGATGCCCAATGATAAGACAAGTTATCTGCAGGAACTCGGTTCCGGTACGGAAGTTTTGATTGTGGATAAAAACGGGCAGTGCAAAGGCGCTGTTGTTGGACGGGTGAAAGTGGAAGTGCGTCCCATGCTGATGATTGAAGCAAAAACAAAGGACGGCAAAAAAGGCGACATTTTCCTGCAAAATGCGGAAACAATCCGTTTGGTCGGCAAAGACGGCAAGCCTGTCAGTGTCGTGACCCTGAAAGAAGGTGATGAAGTGCTCTGTCATTTGGATTCTGCAGGACGTCATTTTGGTATGCGTATCGACGAAAATATTACGGAATAACTTGGCATGGATAAAGACGCATTACTGCAATTACGCGAAAAAATAAATACGCTTGATGACGAGCTTTTGGCTCTGCTGCATAAAAGAGCGTATTTGAGTAAAGAAGTTGCAAAGGCAAAGCAGGGCGGAACAATTTTTTATCCTGCCCGCGAAAAAGAAATCATTGTCCGTTTGCAGGCATTAAATAGTGCCCTGCAGGAAACAGACAGTGCAAAGGACGGCAGACAGAAACTCCCCGCTGAAAGCATTGCCCATATTTGGACGGAAATCTTTTCCTGTTCCCGGTCGCTGCAGAAAAAAACGTCCTTGGCGTTCTTAGGACCTGTGGGTACGTTTTCCCATTTTGCAGGACAGGAGCTGATGGGAAAAAGTCTTGATTTTGTGCCTTGCCCTGATTTCAATACCATTTTTGCAAAGGTGCATGCAGGAGAGGTGCAATGCGGGCTGGTGCCTTTAGAAAATTCTTTGCAGGGAACGGTGGGACAATGTCTTGACTTGTTTGAGGAATATCCCGTTTCCATCATTGCCGAGCATTACAGCCGTATTTGTCAGTGCCTGCTTTCTAAAAATACGGATTTGGCAAGCATTGAGGTGATTTATTCTCATCCGCAGGCACTTATGCAAAGCCATGTATTTTTGCAGAGAAATTGCCCTAAGGCAAAACTTGTGGAAATGAGTTCCACGGCAGAAGCTGCAAAACGGGCACTGGCAGAAGAAAATGCAGGAACTGTCGGGCATGAACGGCTGACGGAGCTTTGCAGCGGCGATGTGTGCCTGCAGGTTTTAGCAAAGGATATTGCCTCAAGCAAAGAAAATGTGACCCGTTTTGCTTTGATAGCAAAAGAACAAAATTCTGTTTTGCTCAAAAATCCTAAGACTTCCTTTACCTTTACCGTTGTGGATAAAGCAGGAGCATTGTCACAGGTTTTGCAAATTATTCAGGCAAACGATGTGAACTTGTCAAAATTGGAATCCCGACCCGCCTATAACAGGCTTGAGGGCAGTGCTTGGCAATACCGTTTCTTTGCTGACGCACAGGCGGACTTACGGGAAAAACCTGATCTTATGCAGGCATTAAAAGAATTTTGCTATGATATTCGGATACTGGGCGTATACGAAAGTTTATTGTAAATGGAGCGCATAATGACGGAGCGGGACTTGGAACGGCAAAACTGGATCAATGATGATTTAACCTATATTTGGCACCCCTTTACGCAAATGAAACAATACGAGGGTGAGGATAAGCCCATTTGTATTGTCAAAGGTGAAGGCATTTACATTGAAGATATAGACGGCAATCGCTATATAGATTCTGTTTCTTCATGGTGGGTCAATAGTTTAGGACATGCAAATCCAAGGCTTGCAAAGGCATTATACGAACAGGCAACAACCATAGAACAGGTTATTTTTGCGGGTTTTACGCATAAGCCTGCAATTTCTCTGGCAAAAAAACTTGTGACCATGGTCAACAATAAACTCAAACACGTTTTTTATTCCGATAATGGCTCAACGGCTGTCGAAGTAGCCCTCAAAATGGCATATCAATACTGGCAGCTCAAAGGGCAAAGCAGCAAAAAGAAATTTATTGCCTTTGAAAATGCCTACCATGGCGATACCTTGGGGGCTGTTTCCGTGGGCGGCATTGATATGTATCATAAGGTCTACCGTCCGCTTTTATTTGATATTATCCGTGAAAAAAGCCCTTATTGCTATCGCTGTCCCTGCGGATTAGAACAGGAAAGCTGTCAATGCGAATGTTTGCAGGGTGTTGAAAAAATCCTCAGGGCACAGCATGAAGAAATTGTCGGCATTATCATTGAGCCGCTCATCCAGGCTGCCGGCGGCATGATTATGTATAAGGCAGAGTTTTTGACAAAGCTTCGGGAACTTTGCGACAACTATCATGTTCTTTTACTTGATGATGAAGTGGCTATGGGGTTTTACCGCACAGGAAAGCTCTATGCCTATGAACATGCGGGTATAGTGCCTGATATCGTGTGTTCTGCTAAAGCCCTGACAGCAGGATTTTTGCCCTTGGCTGTGACGCTTTGCACGGACGAACTCTATTATGCTTTTTATGATGATGATAAAGACGGCATGAAAACCTTTTACCATGGACACAGTTTTACGGCAAATCCCCTTGCCTGTGCGGTGGCAAATGAGAATTTGAAGATTTTGCAGGAACTGGATATGGAAAACTATCTCAAACCAAAAATAGCAGCGTTTAAAAAGGGCTTGGAACGCTTTGCCGATTATCCCCATGTGGGGGATATACGGCAATGGGGCATGGTCAGTGCTGTGGAAATTGTCAAGGATAAAAAGACAAAAGAAAGTTTTGCCTATGAAGAGCAAATCGGTAAAAAGATTTACCATGCAGGGCTTAGGCGCGGTGCTTTGCTCCGTCCCATGTGGAATTGCATGTATTTTATGCCTCCCTATGTGATTACTGAGGAAGAAATCGAAAAACTCCTGCAAATTGCCTATGATTCTATGCGTGAGGTACTGGGATAATGGAGAAAAAAACTTGCTCCAAAAATTTGGCAGGCAAAAGTCTTTTTATTACAGGTACGGATACGGACGTTGGAAAAAGTATTGTGACTCTTGCCCTTGCTCTTGCCTTGGAAAAAGCAGGGTACAGCGTGGGAGTGTATAAACCGCTGCAAAGCGGGGCATATCCTGAAAAAGGAAAACTTGTTGCCCCTGACTTGGCGCTCATGCAAAAATTTTCCGACACTTTTCTTTGCGGGTGTTCTTATTTGCTTGAGGGGGAATGTTCTCCCGCTTTAGCGCTGAAACTGGCAAACCGCTCTTTTTTCATGGACAAAATACAGACCGACTTTTTGGATTTGCAAAAAAAATGCGATATTGTGCTGGTGGAAGGGGCAGGGGGCCTGCTTTGCCCGGTGCAGCTTGATAAAGGCTTAACCATGGCAGATGTGATAAAAAGCCTTGGGCTTGCGTGCGTGATTGTGGCTCGTTCTCTGCTTGGCACTGTCAATCATTGTTTAATGACAGACAGCATTGCAAAAACGTACGGACTGCAGGTAAAAGGAATTCTTTTAAACAAATTTCCCCAAAAGACAGAGAATATTGCTGTACGGCATGTGTGTGAAGAAATAGCCGCGTACACGCAGACGCCTCTTTTTTGTATTCCGGAAGTGGATGTGTTATCTGCAGAAAATTTAGCTGTGCTTTTTCAGGATACAATAGACAGGATTATAGGTTAAAATATTTTGGTGTTTTTGGGCATACTGCCTTAAATGCTCTTTTTTGACAGCAGTGCGGCTCATTCCGCCGACTCCTGTGTTTTTGATATGCCGCAGCAGGCTTATGGTATCAGGAAAATGCAGTTCCAGTATTTCCTGAGAGCTATGCACAATATCATATTTTTTGCCAATTTCATTGAGCTCATCTTGGCTTAAATAGGTGAGCCCGACGTTAAAAATATCCTTTATTTCAGAGAAATTTTTTTCGCCAAAAAATGCAAGGGCAAGGGTTCCCTGCGGGTTCAGGCGTTCCATGCAGCTTTGGATTAATAGTTTTGGATTTGTACTCCATTGGATAGCAGCATTGGAAAGGATTAAATCGAAATTTTGTCCCGGGCAAAAGTTTTCTATCATATCCATATCAAAGCATGTATAGTGAAGTTTGGGAAATCCCTCAGTTAAAAATTCCTTATTTTTTTCTATAATATCAATAGCATAATAGTTTTTAAAATGGCAGGAACCATATACCAGTTTCGTGAGCATACCGGTTCCGCATCCGATTTCTAAAACCGTATCATAGGAAGTATCTAAAAACGAAACAAGCTTTTGTGCCATTTTCCTTTGTACAAGAGCATTTTCTTCATACACGGAGCGGCTTTTATAAAAATTATTCGCTATTGTTTTTTTGTTAAGAGTGAGAGTATGCATGGATATTTCCTGCCATATCAAGAATGTTTTGCCATAGTGATAATTTCCCGAAAAGAGGAAAAAATCCGAAAAGGATAATGCTTAGTCTGCAGGTGTATGGTCTTTTTGGCGTATTTGCACCAATACAGTTCTTGTGCTTCTCGGGGGAAAATCGTGTCATTTTCCGCAATAAAAGCACAATCAAAAAAAGCTGTTTTGGGAAACGCATAGTTTTGGAGAGCAATAAGCTCCTGCTGCAATTCTTTTGCACTTCGTGTGCTGTCCGGAGGAAAGCCGATTTTATCACAAAATGCAGGCATAGTTTTTTCGGAAAAAGATGTTATGGTGAGCCGGTATGTCCTTGGACTAATCCCTTCTTTTCTGTCAATAGGATTGCCTGTTCCGCAAAAAGCGATTTTTTGCGTAAAGGGAACGGATACCTGCGTACTCATATAAATGCCCATAGACCATGCGATTAAATAAATATCTTTATATCCGGAAAAATCAAATTGCGGCAAATCGGGGTCCTGATAATTGCAGATATGCAGAATGTCATAATTTTTGCTTATGGTATTTTCTTCCAATAAATGGGCAATGCTGTTTTTTGTCATGCCCCAGCCGTTGAAAAAAAGAATTAAGCTGGGACGCTGTCCCTTTGCTAACCATTCAGTGAACATTGACAGGCTTCCAGTTCCGAAAAAAGTTGTGCAACGTGTTCTTGCTTCATATCCGCACAAAGGGAAAGACGCAGGCGTGCCGTATGTTTGGGCACTGTGGGAGGACGTACGGGCAAAACAAAAAATCCCTTTTCTCGAAGCTGGCCGGCAACACGTATGGCAGCGTCATTTTCACCGATAATAACCGGAACAATGTGCGAAGAAAGGGAAAAGGCTTGCATAAGCGTTTTTAATTTTTGCCGCTGCTTTAAAATATGCTCCATGCATGCCGTCAGCAGGTACTCTGTCCATAAAATTTGGATTGGGGGAAGGGCGGTAGAAAAAATAAAGGTGGGGGCAAAATTAATCAGGGTATCGATAATTTCTTTCTCTGCGACACAATATGCTCCCTGTGAGCCCATGGCTTTTCCCAATGCTCCCATAATAATATCAATGCGGGGAATGTAATTTTCTTTTTCATTGCACAAGCCCTGTGCTTTTTTCCCCAACACTCCTATGCCGTGGGCTTCATCAAGCATCAGTTTGCAATGGTATTTTTCTTTTAAAAAAATTAAATCTGTCAGGGACGCACAGTCTCCGTCCATGGAAAAAACGGATTCAGTGATAATTAATGCTTTTTTATAGGTATGGCGGTGTTTTTTGAGTAAATCCTCAAGGTGGGTATAGTCTCTGTGCTTATAGCGGTAAAAATCCGCATTGCTTTGTTTTATACCCGCTATTATACTGTTATGATTGAGCTTGTCAGAAAAAATGCTGTCGCCTTTTTGCATGAGCCCGGCAATAATTCCCAAATTGGCATGGTAACCCGAATTAAAAAGAAGGGCAGCTTCTTTTGCGTACCAGTTTGCCAAAAAGCTTTCCAGTCTTATGTAGGGGGCGGAATTTCCGCTTAAAAGCCGTGAAGAGGAGGAAGAAAAAAGAGCTTCAGCAAAAAGATTTTCTGTATAGGGGCTTTGCAGGGCAAGGATTTGTTCGAGAAAATTTTTTCGTATCGTTTCGTTTGTGCCAAGCCCCAGATAATCGTTGGACGAAAAATTAATATATTTTTTCCCCTGTTCAGCGATATAAATGCCCTGTCTGTGCGTAGTGGGGGTGAGTTTCCGTATCAAGTTCGTATCCATGTTTGTTATATGCGTTTTCTTTTAAATCTTGTCAAGAATAATCCCTGCAAGAGCTCATTGTGAAGATTTTTACTTGCTTGCTTACATTTTTAATGATAAATTAATATGGCTTTATAACTATATAAGGAGTGTTTACTCATGCCTAAAATGCGTTTTTTACTGCCATTATTGGCTATAATGCTTTTGCTGCCTTCTGTTGCTTTAGCATCGGGACACCCTGCGTTTCCTAAAACGTTGGAACTTTATTGGGTGATTCCTTTTGTTTGTATTTTGCTCTCCATTGCTATTTGCCCATTGGCTGTGCCTCATTTTTGGCATCACCATTTTGGGAAAGTTGCAATATTCTGGGGACTTGCTTTCTTAGTTCCTGCAACCTTTGTCTTTGGTTTTGAGCTTGTCAGCTTTTATGCTGTGGAAACCATTTTGCTTGAATACCTGCCCTTTATTATTCTTTTGCTTTCACTCTTTACGGCTGCCGGCGGTATTCGCCTGAAAGGCACATTGGTAGGTACTCCTGCTGTGAATACCGGGCTTTTGGCTTTCGGTACCATTATTGCGAGCTGGATTGGGACAACAGGCGCAGCCATGCTTCTTATCCGTCCTCTTATCCGTGCCAATAAACACCGCAAATACCAAGTACACCAAATTGTATTCTTTATTTTCTTAGTAGCAAATATTGGAGGTTCTTTAACTCCTCTTGGTGACCCGCCGCTTTTCTTAGGATTTTTAAAAGGCGTCAGCTTCTTCTGGACTACTGTGCACCTTTTTGTAAAAACTGCTTTTATTTCCATTATTTTGTTAGTCATTTATTTCTTGCTTGACACTGTTTTATATAAGAAAGAAGGTTCTCCGAGACCGGCAGCTTCTGAAAATGCCAATGCAGAAAAACTTGGCTTAGACGGGAAGATTAACCTTTTATTTGTTGCCTGTATCGTAGGTCTTGTTCTTATGAGCGGTTCATGGAATCCCGGCGTCACATTCCACGTTTATGGTATTCCTGTTGAATTGCAAAACGTGACCCGCGATATCTGCCTGCTTTTGGTTGTCTTTTTGTCCATGAAGTTTACTTCCAAACAATGCCGTGAGCTCAATGACTTTAACTGGGAACCTATCGCAGAAGTGGCAAAACTCTTTATTGGTATTTTCCTGAGTATGATACCTGCTCTTGTAATTTTACGTGCCGGTACGGAAGGAAGCCTTGCAAGCCTTATCAGCATGGTTACTGATCCCGCAACCGGTGAACCGCTCAACTATATGTATTTCTGGATGACAGGTATCCTTTCTTCATTCTTGGATAACGCTCCGACATATCTTGTATTCTTCAATACTGCCGGTGGTGATGCGCAGTACCTTATGCATCATGTGGGCACCCTTTCCGCTATTTCTGCCGGTGCGGTATTCATGGGTGCTGTAACCTATATTGGCAACGCTCCTAACTTTATGGTTCGTTCCATTGCTGAAAACAGCGGCATCAAGATGCCCAGCTTCTTTGGCTACATGGTTTGGTCAGTTGGTATTTTGTGGCCTGTCTTTATTCTTACCACCTTTATTTTCTTCCTCTAAAAGAGAAGAAATAGCATGTAAAAAAGCCGGCTTGCGCCGGCTTTTTTTGTGTCAATTCAATCTTGATACAAAAAGAGTATGAATTTTATGAGGAACTGCTCTGATACGTTGATTGAAATATCTTGTGTTCTTAAAAAAGAATTTATTTTTTTTCAATAACTGCAAAGGCATTATGCCCGTGGATAGATTCATGGCTTTCCACAATAACTTTGTACCATTCGACATGTTCATGATTATCTAAGTTATAGGCAACATTGCGGACAACATCTTCTACAAAATAAGCATTTTCATAGGCTTGTTCCGTGACAAATTTTTCATCAGGACGTTTTAATACGGCATAGATGGGGGCAGAGCCGGCTTTTTCTGCAATGTGGATAAATTCTTCTATCCAAGAAAATTTGGAAAGTTTAATCTGCATTTTGATATAGGTGCGTTGTCCATGGGCTCCGTAAGCGCTAATGGCTTTGGAGCAAGGGCAAACCGTGGTGACAGGCACTTCTATTTCAATAAGGAAAATGGGTTTTTCCCATGTTTTATCCCATTCTCCTGTAAAACGGCATTGATAGGACACAGGGGCTTTTGCCTCGCTGACGGGTGCGCTTTTTGTGATAAAATAAGGAAAATCAAAGCTGATAAACGCTTTTTGGGCGTTGAGCTTGCTGCGGACTTGTTCAAGCAAAGCCTTGAGGGACGCATAATCCAGTTTTTCTTCTGCATTTTCCCGCCATTCTTCCAATGCCTCAATAAAGCGGCTCATGTGTGTGCCTTTGAAATCAGCAGGCAAATCAACACTCATATCCACTTTTGCAATGCTGTGCTGTTTTTCATGGGCAAGATCACGCACGACAAGGGGAATATGAAAATCCTTTATTCCGACTCTGTCAATGGCGAGGGGATGTTTAGCCTTTGTACTTTGGACATCTTCTAAATGGGGACTGGAATTGTGCATAATAAATCTTATTTGTGATTAATGGTGGTTATGTGTATGCGTGTGCTCGCCCTCGTTTGTATGGCCATGACAGGAAGCAGCAAGGGTATCAATACTGGTAATGGCAAGATGAGCCTGTAAAATTCCGCGTGCGCTGGCTAATTTGTCCGCCAGCTCTTGTACGACAGCGTTTTTTCCTTTTAAAATCATCACCTCAAGGCAGTGGTGCAAGTCTAAATGCACATGTAAATTTGTCATCACAATTTCATGCACTTCATGCTGCATAGCGGTGAGTTTTTTTGATAAGTCACTGTTATGATGATCATAAATAATACTTAATACGCCGCTTACTTTTGCATCAGGGTTGCTGTTGGATTCTTCCTGAAGGGCGTTGCGCATGCATTGGCGAAGAGCGTCGGAACGGTTGGCAAACCCTTTTTTCTTACTCCATGCGTCAAATGCTTCCACAAGAGGGGATTCTATGGAAACACCAAAACGGGTAATATCACTCATTATGTCACCTATTTTCCGGTTAAAAGTTTTTGCGCATAGTACTTATCTTCTGTAAGCTGCTCTTTTAATTCATTTATTGAATTAAATTTTCTTTCTTCCCTGAGCAAATGGTAAAAAGAAATCTCAATGTCTTTCTCATAAATATCAGCGTCAAAATCAAAAATACACGTTTCAATACTTCGGGCATTATTGTTAAAGGTTGGGTTATATCCAATATTCGTCATGCCATGAAAAACTTGGGCTTGCTTGTTTTTCACAAAACGAGAATCAAAGATTTTTACTTTTGTGGCGTAAACCCCGTTTTTGGGAACAATAAGGGTTTTTTCCAAAAGGTTTGCCGTTGGAAAGCCAAGGAGTTTCCCTCCTCGGTTGAAGCCATGCTGCACAGTCCCGGAAAGGGTATAGGCATAACCCAGCATGGAATTTGCCTTTTGGATATTGCCGGCTAAAAGGTTTTCCCGTATTTGGGTGGAACTTATGACTTCCCCGGTATCAAGGCGGACCGGTTCATGGGCATAGACAGCAAAACCCAATTTTTTCCCATGTTCAATGAGTTTTTCTCTCTCTGCTCTGTCGTGTCCGATTTTGAAGTCATGTCCGATAAAGAGCATGGCGATATTGTATTTTTTTACGAGAAACTCACAAAATTCTTCGCTGGATTTTTGGGAAAATTCCTTTGTAAAAGGCAGTTCCTCAACCCTGTGCAGGGGAAAATTTTTGAGTGTTTGCAAGCGTTTTTCATGGGGCATAAGCGGAATGTAAAATTTATTGCCTAAAACACTTGCAGGGTGAGGATTAAAGGTCAAAAGACCGGAAGCAGGATTTGTTTGCAAATCCAAATGGTAATGTTTGCGAAGAGCGGGATTATCCTCAAAAAATTCTTCTCTGTAGGACGAGGAAGAAGCAAATTTTATTAAATGATTAATAATATGGCTGTGCCCGACATGGACGCCGTCAAAATTGCCAATGGTGAGGATACTGCAAGGTTTCATAGGATTGTTAAATTATTTTTTCAGGGAAAATTTTAATGCACTTTCTAAAGTGGTTAAATTTTGTGTACCAATGAGGACAAGATTATTGATAAATAAATAGGGTGTGCCGGAAACATGGTATTTTTCCGCTTCTTTCATATCTTCATTGATAAGTGCGTCCAGTTCAGCCTGTTTTTTCTCCGCTTCAGCGGCAAATTGTTCAGGGTTTAAGCCTTGTTGGCGGACAATTTCTTTCAAAACTTCCAAAGGGTTAGCGGCATAGGCTTGCTGATGGACAAAAACTGTATCATGCAATTGCCATGCTTTTTTCATATCTTTTTGTCCCATTAAATAAAACCAGCGGAGGGCGGCTTTGCCTTGATCCGATTTTGGAAAGGCTTTGAAAACCAGCTTAACATCTTTGTGCTCTTTGATAAATGTTTCCACAACGCCTGCTGTTTTTTGGCAGTAGGTACAGAGAAAGTCAGAGAAAATATATAAGGTGTTCGGCGCACTGCTGTCCCCCAGATACGGACGCTTGGCGTCAGCAAAGGTTTTGGGTTCTTTGCTGTCTTTTTTCCACTGTGATTCCAAATCTCTGGTACGGGAAGTTTCTGAAGCGGTTGTAATGGTTTTGATAAACTCACTGTCGTTTTCTTTCAGCACGTTAAAAAGAATGTCCGGATTTTCTTTCAATACTTCCATGAGCATGCTTTTAAATGCTTCTTTTTCGGATACGGCAGAAACAGCATGGGCATGACAGGGCATAAGAAAAAGGGTCAAAAGAAATATAAGAAAAGATTTTTTCATAGAAAGGCTCACTATTCTTCAATATTTTCTGCTTGTTCGGCAGCTTCCAGTTCTGCTTCACGCTTGAGGATTTCTTCCAGTTGGATATCAGCAGATAAAACCCCAGTGATATCATCGGTGCTGTTGGTTACAGCCATGGCAACGGTGATAATCAGTTTGCCCGTGTATTGGGATTGGTATAAATCGCTGATATGCAATTTTCCTGTGCTGACAGGGGCTTTGAACCATTCACGGTCAGAGTAGTCATAGCCTTTTTTCGGCAAATTACCGTATTTTTCATTATATGTCGGGTCTGTGATAACAGCTTCCAGCAATTCTCCCTTTGTATTATTGAGCGTCAGGAATTGGATAAAGGGATATTGTTCCACAAAGAGCTTCATAGCGTGTATGGTTTCAGCATTGCCGCTTTCAGCAACACAAACACCGGCAAGTTTTGTAACAATATGGGCAGCAAGTCTGCCGGCAAGACGCTTGATTTTTTGCAGTTCTGTAACAAAGAGTTCAGGGAAATAGCGTTTGGCAAGTACAAGCATTTCCTGTGTGGAAAAAGAGGTATTGCGTCCTTCTTCATAGGCTTTCATAATTTCCGTATAGATTTTGCCAATATTTGGATGCTGCTTGTTGATTTTACTGTCACCCTCAAGTTTGAAATGGTGATTAATCCAGTAGGCAACCCCGGCCCGTCCCGCTTTGTCCGTAATGATAATAGGAACAGGTCTGCCTAAAATGGTTTTTGTATCAAAAATATTATAAATTTCTTCGTTTTTAGCCAAGCCGTCAATATGAACACCCGCAGAAGTAGCATTGAATTCTGCTCCGACAAAGGGATAGTTTGGCGGGATTTTATATTCAAGTTCGTTTTCAAAAAATTCGGCAATTTCAGAAATAACCGTTGTATCTGCTGCTTCGTCTTTGCCGGTTAACGAAATATATTCAATGACAAGGGCTTCAATGGGGGTATTGCCTGTTCTTTCGCCAAAACCGAGCAGAGCGCCGTTGACAGCACCGCAGCCATAGAGCCATGCTGTAACGCCGTTGACAAGAACTTTATGGAAATCATTATGTCCATGCCACTCGAGCCATTCACCGGGAACGCCTGCTTCATCCGTAAAGGCACGGACAATGCGCTGTACTGAACGAGGAAGAGCAGCCCCGCTGTAGGGAACGCCAAAGCCCATAGTATCACATAAGCGGATTTTGACAGGCATGGAGGCTTGTTTGGATAATTCCATAAGCTTGCTTGCAAAAGGCAGGCAAAAGCCGTAAATATCCGCACGGGTAATGTCTTCAAAGTGACAGCGGGGAACAATGCCCCATGCAAGGGCTTGTTCTACCAGTTTGAGATAATCATTCATGGCAGTTTGGCGGTTTTTGCCAAGTTTCAAATAGAGATGATAATCGGAAACGCTGGTCAGCATGCCCACTTCATCAAATTCCATATCACGGGCTATTTTCAAATCTTCAATATTGGCACGGATCCAGCCTGTAATGCGGGGGAAGCGATAGCCCCTTGCTCTGCAGGTTTCAATAGCTTTTCTGTCTTTTGGGGAATACATAAAAAATTCAGAGGCTTGAATAAGTCCGCTTTTTCCGCCTAATTTGTGCAAAAGATCATACATGCGGGCAATTTGCTTGACCGTATAGGGGGGGCGAGCCTGCTGTCCGTCACGAAAGGTGGTATCAGTAATAAAAAAAGGATTGGCAGGACGCGGGGGAATAATGACGTCATCAAATTCTATACGCCCTATTTTAGAATAGGGGAATACTTCGCGGTAAAGCTGCGGTTGTTCCCTTTCTTCCAGAAGAAGAGGACGGGAAGCACTTTTTTTATAAATTATGGACATAGATTTTCCTTATATGCAGTATATGTGTTCGTGGTATACTAAACCTTTTTATGTGGAGAAGTCAAAGGCTTATATGAAAAAAAAATTTAATGGTTGACTTTGTCCGATTTTGGGGTAAATCTGACATTAAATTTGAGAAGGCAGGATTTGTTATGAAAAAACTAGGTGTTATTCGCTGTCAGCAAACAGAAGATATGTGCCCCGGCACAAGGGATTTTACAACAGCACAAGAAGGTTCCGGTTCCCTTGCAGAAAATGGCATTGGAGCATGTGAGATAGTTGGGTTTGTAAGCTGCGGCGGCTGCCCGGGAAAAAAGGCAGTAACCCGTGCACAAATGCTTCGTGACCGCGGTGCAGAGGTTATTATGCTTGCCTCCTGTATTGGAAAGGGAACTCCTATTGGTTTCCCCTGTCCCAATAAGGGGCTTATGTTAAAAGCTATTAAAGCAAAACTGGGTGAAGATTTCCCCGTTTTGGATTACAGCCATGAACCGTCCGGCAAAAAATGCTGATTTTGGATACGTTTTCTTCGCTGAAAAATCAATATAAAAAGCCCATATAAACATGAGCTTTTTTGTATTATTTTTATCAATAAAATACTTGAGTGCAATTATTCTTTTCTTTTTGCGGATCCTTTGATTATTTTATACTGTTCCTTGTCTGCATACATTTTTTTATCTGCAATATGGATAAGTTCATCAATGTTGTGCCCGTCATGGGGATAATGTGCTATTCCCATGCTAAAGGAAATTTTGAACGTATCGTCATTGACGAGTTTTGTAGCTTGTAAGGATTGATGTATTTCATGAAAGTTTTTATCTATTTCTTCGTCAGTTACTTCACCTTGAATAAGCAAAATAAACTCATCTCCTCCGATACGTCCAAATGCATACGAAAAATCTTGGGTACGCAGCAGTACTTCTTTGGTAAAATGAAGCAAAACATTGTCGCCCACTGCATGTCCAAAGGTATCATTGATATATTTAAAATCATTTAAATCAAAGAAGAAAAGATAAAATGGTTTATTTGCATCGACAAGACCTGTTAATGTTTCAAAAAGCCCGCGTCTGTTGAGCAGCCCTGTTAAAGGATCTTTATTGACAATTTCTTCCAGTTGATGACGGATACTCCCCAGATCTTGGGCATGCTGGATAAGTGCAGTAATCAGCAGGCTGCCGATAACACCTATAAAAATATAAACCCAAGATTCAAGATATTGGTACCAGAATTTAATGGGAGAAACGCAGAATGTCCACTCAGCATTTAAAATCTGAAGCGGTACTTCAATATAGGGTGTATTTGCATTGAAAAATGGGCTTGCGGCAATAACTTGCCGTTGGTTTGTATCGGGATTGATTCTCCATATTTCATAGCCAAGCCCGCGCTCACTCAAGCTATTGAGTTCCGCACCGTCCAAAGCCTGCGGAAATTTGAGGGTAACAGAAACCAGTCCCCAAAAATATTCTGTTCCGTCTTCCTGAGGAAGATAAATAGGCAAACGCCCAACGATTGCCTCACCGCCCTGTACGAGAGGGAAGGGTCCGCCTAAAACCATTTCTCTTGTTTCTTTGGCTTGCATTGCTTCTTTATTGCCGGCACCCTCGGAAAAGAAATCTAAACCAAGGACAGCTTCGTTGCCTTCACGGGGATAAACGTCCTGTACAATGCCGTTTGGGGCAAGAAGTACATTTAAAATAGCAGGATCATCAACTATGGCAAGGGCAGCTTTTTCAAAATTAACAATTTCTCCGTTATTTTGAATAATAAGAGAGGACAAAGCTTGTGTTTTGTACAGAAGTTTGGACAGCACGTTGGTAATCTTAGTACTTTGGTTGAGGATAATCATCTCAATCCGGCTTTGTTCTATTTCAAATTTGCGCTGGACAAGAAATAAACTGGCAGCAGTGCTTAAAAACAGCAGGATACAAAGAAGGATAAGAGAGCGCCTTGAGAAAAAATTGAACAGGAACATAGGAACTCCTTTTCGAGCATAGGGCATGAGGTTTTATCAAAATGACAGCCGCGCGGGAAGCAGTATTAACTATACTCTTCGTAACCGGATATTAGAGCGGTTCCGCATAATATTCATAATTTTTATTTTCTTTGGGGGAAATGATTTCCCCCAATCCCCCTCTAAGCCCTGTTATGGACGTTGTCCATAACAGGGAATTAATATTTCTTGATGTTAACAGGAATTGCTCTAGTTACCTAAAAATTGCTATAAACGCAATTATCTTTTAAAGATAAAAACCCGATACTCTTGCAGTAATATGTGCAATGTATCGGGTATAACATATATATTTTATTGAAGAAAAATAAAATTGTTGCTTATAGTTCTTCTTCGCCTTCTTTTGCTTTATCCTTAGCCATAACGGCAAGAATAGAGAAGTCAGATTTGTATTCAACTCTGACGCCTTCAGGCAGCAGCAATCCGGAAGCGCGAAGGTTTGTTCCAATGTCAAAATTCGTCACATCAATGTCAACAACTCTTGGCATATCTTGGGGTTTGGCAACAAGTGTCACTTCTTCACGGTAAACTTCCATTCTGCCGCCGGCTTTTACACCCTTGGAAGTACCAACAAAGCGTAAGCGTACTTTTACTTTTACTTCCTTATCGAGTTCAACGCCGTAAAAATCAATATGGGTGAATGTATTTTTTACAGGGTGATATTGTGCGTCCCAAACAAAAACCGGGTGCATGGTTTTTGTTCCGTTATCATCAATTTCAAGATTGAAAACATTTGTACGACCAACTTGTTCATATATTTTGTTAAGTGGATTGAGTGCTACTTGAACTAAAATATTTTTTCCATCAGGTGCGTAGTACACAGCAGGTACAATAGCTTCTTCACGCAAACGGCGGCTAGGACCCTTTCCAAGGGTATTACGTTTTTGCACTGAAAGTGTTTTCATTTCTGACATGGTTATCTCCTTAGTGTACTTGATGCCTCATATGAGGCTTCATATATCGTATAAAGTATAGTGTTAGATAAACAAGGCACTTACGGACGCACCGTCGTGAATATTACGAATACTTTTTGCCAAAAGACTTGCAATACTTGCTACTTCCAGTTTTGGACATTTGCCCAATTTATCCCCAAGAGGAATGGTATCGGTAACAATAACTGATTTGAAAGGAGCATCGTTTAAGCGTTCGATAGCCGGACCTGACAAAACAGCGTGGGTTGCACATGCATGTACTTCTGTTGCACCATTTTCCAATAAAACATTGGTAGCAGCACAAATTGTGCCGGCGGTGTCAATGATATCATCGACCAAAATAGCAATTTTTCCTTCTACTTCACCGATAACGTGGGTAGCAGTTGCCTGATTTGGACGATCACGGCGTTTATCAATAATCGCAAGACCTGCGTTTACTTTTTTTGCAAAGTTTCTAGCTCGTTCCACACCACCTGCATCAGGAGAAACAATAACCAAATCCCCTTTGATGTGAGACAGGCTATTGAGTAAAACAGGTGCTGCATAAAGGTTATCCACGGGGCAATTAAAAAAGCCCTGAATTTGTCCTGCGTGCAAATCAACAGTAACAACACGCTGTGCACCGGCAACACTGATAAAATCAGACACAAGCTTTGCACTGATAGGCGCTCTCGGACTAACCTTTCTATCTTGGCGAGCATAGCCAAAATAGGGAATAACAGCAGTAATACGACCTGCACTTGCACGTTTGAGTGCATCAATAATAAGGCATAACTGCATCAAGTTATTATTGCTGGGACTGCAGGTTGGCTGGACAACAAAAACGTCCTGACCGCGTACGCTGTCGATAATTTCAACACGAAGTTCTCCATCGCTGAATTCGGAAGTTAACACATTCGTCAAGGTGCAACCAAGGTGATCACAAATATCTTTAGCTAATTGTGGATTAGCTGTACCCGTAAGAATTTTCATATCCCCGTACATGATAAAATCCTTATTTCGTGTTGAACAAAAAAAAATGGCTGGGATGAGAGGATTTGAACCTCTGAATGGCGGAACCAAAACCCGCTGCCTTACCGCTTGGCGACATCCCAACAAATTGCAGAAATCCACATTACACAATCTCAACTGCAATGGCAAGTTAAATTTTAGAAAAATTTAATTTTTTTCATTGTGTTGTGAAAGGTCTATGTATTTCCATGCATGAAAAAAAGTCTGTTTTTGAAGCATGTTCACAGCGTGTGCACACTCCTTTTCCTGTGAAAAAAAAGCATACAGGGCTGAGCCCGTGCCGCTTAAAGAAGCAAAAACAGCATTTTCCTGAAGCAGGATTTCCTTTGTTTTAGCAAGATTATGGTATTTTTCAAAAACAATTTGCTCAAAGTCATTTTGAAAATACCAATCCCCTAAAAAACAGGAACGAGCTTTACTAACTTGTTCTTTTTTCCTTGTCAATAATTTTTTTTGTTCCGCTAATTTTTTGAAAGCCCATACGGTTGGAATTTGGATCGCAGGCAGAATGAGGAGCAGGGAATAACGGTTCAAATTAAGGTCTATGGGAGTCAGTTTTTCCCCGATACCTTCGCCGCGGCAGGGAGTATTATAGAGAAAAAAAGGAACATCTGCCCCTATTTTGCTTGCTGTTTCAAGAAGTGCGGTAAAAGACAGGCGATTATTGGTTTGACGCTGCAAATATTTTAAAACTTCCGCGCCATTGGCAGAGCCTCCGCCAAGACCTGCACCGTGGGGGATACGCTTTGTTAAATGAATTTTGAGCCCAAAATCAAGGGGACAACAGGATTGAAAAAGTGTGTAGGCCTTGGTAAGGGTGTTGTTTTGCGGATCTATATCCGGAATATTGCATGAAAATTCAACATGTTTCGCACGTATTTTTTCAATGGATATTTCATCTGAAAATTCATCAGGCATAGATAAAGGATAGAAGATGGTTTTCAAATTATGATAGCCATCTTCCCGTTTATCCAGTATTTTCAAACCAAGGTTGATTTTGCAGCCGCTTTTTATCAGCATATTGGAGATTTTTCTGATAACATTCAGAATATTTTATCATAAAGATTAAAAAGTTTTGTAAAGGGGTGCAGGGGGAGAAACTTTTACAGCTACCGAAGGCGGCGAAGCCGTTTCTCT
>OFHO01000122.1_pt1 | contig 73858 bp, 76 predicted proteins | sample 1521531 | NCBI WGS metagenome assembly OFHO01 (sample SAMEA3504124, study PRJEB24116) | mouse gut metagenome | biome: mouse gut; feature: mouse-associated habitat; material: faeces | place: Denmark | collected 2011
CCATGGATGGCAATGTCAGGAAACATAGGACAGGATGTCCGTCGTTTCCGACCCGATCGGTTTGATATCATATGCCCATTTCATTAGTGAAATCTGATTGGAAGCTCCAGTCGGAAACTCTGCCCCTGCCCGCCGCTTCCCCTCCCCCTGCCCTCCATATATGCGCCCGCCAAACATGCACAAGTTAATTTCTATTTTGATTTCCCCGCAAGATAAAAAAATAGCTTGATTTTTATATAGGGGTTTAGTATATTAAAGAAAGATATTAGGAGGTTTATCATGTCAGAAATGGTAAAAGTTGCTGTGGATGCGATGGGCGGGGATAATGCGCCGTTGGAAATCGTAAAAGGAGCGGTGGAAGCCGCCAATGAAAACAGCAAAGTAAAAGTATGCCTGGTAGGCGCGGAAGATATTATAAAACGGGAATTGGAGAAATATACTTATAAAAAAGAGCAGGTAGAAATTGTCAATGCGACGGAAGTGATCGAAACGGCAGAGCCGCCGGTTATGGCGATCCGCAAAAAGAAGGATTCTTCCATCGTAAAGGCACTGCAGCTCGTAAAATCCGGGGAATGTGACGCGTACGTATCGGCGGGGAGTACGGGAGCTACGCTGGTAGGAGGACAGGTGATCGTGGGAAGGCTGAAGGGTGTGGAGCGCCCTCCGCTGGCGCCCCTTATACCGACGGATACAGGAGTCGCCCTGCTGATCGACTGCGGAGCCAATGTGGATGCGAGGCCGTCCCATCTCGTGCAGTTTGCGAAGATGGGCAGCGTATATATGGAAAGCGTGATGAAGGTAAAAAATCCAAGGGTGGCGATTGTGAATATCGGCGCGGAAGAGGATAAAGGGAATGCGCTGGTAAAAGAGACGTTCCCCTTGCTGAAAGAATGCCCTGGCATCAATTTTATAGGAAGCATCGAGGCGAGGGACATTCCTTTCGGCCATGCGGATGTGATTGTATGCGAAGCGTTTGTGGGCAACGTCATATTAAAGCTGTATGAAGGAGTCGGCGGCGCTCTTATAAAGAAAGTAAAAGCGGGGATGATGACATCCCTGAGGAGCAAGGCAGGAGCATTTCTGGTAAAGCCGGCGCTGAAGGAAACTTTGAAAGTTTTTGACCTGGAACAGTACGGCGGCGCGCCTCTTTTGGGGCTGAAGGGACTGGTAGTAAAGACCCATGGCAGTTCTAAGGCAATCGAAATTAAAAATTCTGTTCTCCAATGCGTCACATTTAAAGAACAGAAGATTAATGATAAAATAAAAGAAAAAATTACTTTGGAAGAAGAATAAGAAAGGGCTGTGGAAATGGAATTTGAAAAATTGAAAAAAGTGATTGCCGAGGTGCTGAACGTGGACCCGGAAGAAATTACGATGGAGACGACATTTACAGATGACTTGGGCGCGGATTCCCTGGATGTATTCCAAATTATTATGGGGATCGAGGAAGAATTTGACATTGAGATCCCGGCAGAAGAGGCTGAGAAAATCAGTACAGTGGAAGAGGCGGTTGAATTGATCAAAAACGCTAAGAATTAGTTGCAAAGAGGTAAGCTGCTTCGGTAGCGATTTATCGGAAGCCCTTTTTAAGGGCTTTTTCGATTGTCTATGAGGAAAAGAATATGTTGACAGAAGCGTCCATGAATGAATTGGAAAAAAAGACAGGGTATAGTTTTCAGAATAAGGAATTGCTGAAACAGGCGTTTACGCACAGCTCGTTTGTCAATGAGCAGCGAATTAACCGGCTGCCGGATTATGAAAGGCTGGAATTTTTAGGGGACGCGGTGCTGGAGGTGACGGTCAGCGATTTTCTATTCCGGCGTTTCCCTGACGTAAAGGAAGGGGAACTGACGAAGCGGCGGGCTTCCATCGTATGCGGCTCTTCTTTGGCGCGGATCATGGAAGAGTTCGGCTTTGGAGAGTATATCCAGATGGGAAAGGGCGAGGATACGACCGGAGGGCGGCATAAAGAGAACATTCTTTCCGATGTCATGGAGGCGGTTATAGGAGCCGTTTATCTGGATGGCGGTTTTGACCAGGCTGTCGCGCTGATCCACCGCCTGATTCTGGATGATTTTGAAGATAAGAGATTATTTTATGACAGCAAAACCCTCTTGCAGGAATATGTGCAGAGGGAAAAAGGGGCGGTTCTGGAGTATGTGCTGGTGGATGAATACGGGCCGGACCATAGCAGGGAATTTGTGATAGAGGCCAGAGTAAACGGCAGGCCGATGGGAAAAGGCATGGGAAGGACGAAAAAGTCGGCGGAACAGCAAGCCGCTTATGAAGCCCTTTTGGCGGCCGGAGAAAAATAAATATGCGGGAGAATATATGTATTTAAAAAGTATAGAAGTGCATGGATTTAAGTCATTTGCCAATAAAATAGTGTTTCGGTTCCATAACGGCATTACGGGGATCGTAGGACCGAACGGCAGCGGCAAAAGCAATGTAGCGGACGCTGTCCGCTGGGTGCTGGGGGAACAGCGCGTCAAGCAGCTAAGGGGAGCTTCCATGCAGGATGTTATTTTTTCCGGGACGGAAATGCGCAAGGCCCTTGGCTATGCCTATGTGGCGATTACTTTGGATAACAGCGACCACCAGCTTTCTGTCGATTACGACGAAGTGACGGTGGCGAGGAGAATATACCGCTCCGGGGAGAGCGAATATTTGCTGAACGGCACGCCTTGCCGTCTGAAGGACGTAAACGAACTGTTCTATGATACGGGAATCGGGAAGGAAGGGTATTCCATTATCGGGCAGGGGCAGATCGACAAAATATTGAGCGGCAAGCCGGAGGAACGCAGGGAATTGTTCGATGAGGCTGCAGGGATAGTCAAGTTTAAACGGCGAAAAAATACGGCGCAGAAGAAGCTGGAAGATGAGAAGCAAAATCTGGTGCGCGTAAGGGACATTTTATCGGAGTTGGAAAAGCAGACAGGCCCTTTGGAAAAGCAGTCGGAAACGGCAAAGATCTATTTAAAGAAAAAAGAAGAATTGAAGGCTTTGGATGTCAATATGTTCCTGTTGGAAAATACCAGGATTCGGGAACAGCTGCAGGCGGTAGAGGAAAAATACCGTATTGCCGGCGGGGATCTGAGGGAAACGACGGAAAAATATGAGGGAATCAAAGCAGAGTATGAACAGATCCAGGGAAAGATCGAGCGGTTGGACGAGTCTATCGAAGCGGCCAGGACGAAGCTGACGGACACGGAGCTTTTGAGAGGGAAGCTGGAAGGAGAAATCAATGTTCTGCAGGAACAGATCAACTCGGCCAAAGGCAATGAAGAACACTTAAAGAACAGGCTTCAGACCCTGCATAAGGAAATCGATGGAAAAAGCATAGATAAGGAAGCCATATTAAAAGATAAAAAGGAGATCGACGGGCAGCTTGCGGAAGCGGAGAAAGTGAGGGATGAAGCAAGGGGCCTGTTAAGCGATGTCCAGAATAAAATAGAAGAATTAAACAATAACATAGAAGCAGGGAAAAATACGATCATCGATGCCCTGAACGGCCGTGCCACGATCAAATCCAAAATCGGCCGTTTTGATACGATGACGGAGCAGGTAAATATCCGCAAGGCGGAACTGACCTCCCGCCTTCTCCGTGCGAAATCGGATGAGGCCAGGCAGGAAGAAACGATCCGGGAGCTGGAAGAGGAATTCGAAAAAATTAATGGAGAGATCATTCGGCTGAACGATGCCCAGTCGGTAATCGAGGAAAAACTGGGAGGGCTCCATGACGAACTGGCTGGAAAAGACCAGCAGCTGCGAGATGCCCAGGTTGTTTACCATCAGGAAAAATCAAAGTTAGATGCGCTGGCTAATCTGACGGAGCGGTATGACGGCTATGGAGGCAGTGTAAAGCGCGTGATGGAATGCAAGGAGGAGGAAAAAGGAATTATAGGTGTCGTAGCCGATATCATTCAGGTGGACAAAAAGTACGAAACGGCAATAGAGACGGCCCTTGGCGGAAACATCCAGAATATTGTCACGGAGGACGAAGACACGGCAAAGAGGATGATTTCCTTTTTAAAGAAGCACAAGGCCGGGCGCGCGACGTTTCTTCCCCTGACAAGCATTACGGAAACGCAGGAATTCAAGCATCCGGAGGCTCTGAAGGAAGAAGGGGTCGTAGGAATGGCGGACAGCCTGGTAAAAACGGATAAGAAGTATAAAGACGTGGCAAAAGCGATGCTCGGGAGAATCGTCGTGGTGGATCATGTGGACCATGCGGTGAAAATAGCGAGGAAATTCCATTACGGCATCCGCATGGTGACATTGGAAGGGGAACTTCTTGTACCGGGGGGCGCGATCAGCGGCGGCGCTTTTAAAAACAACAGCAACCTGCTCGGGCGGCGGAGGGAAATGGAAGAGCTGGCTGCGAAGGTAAAGGAATATCTGGCCAAGATAGACGGCTTGCTGGAGGATATTGAGAATACCAAGAAGGAACGGAACAGGCTGAGGATGGAACTGGAGAATACGAAATCCAGCCTGCAGGATAAATTTATCGAACAGAATACCGCCAGAATGAATGTCATGAAAGCGCAGGAACGCAAAAATGAAGCGGAAGAGGGCTTCGGGGAACTCAAGAACGAAGAGAGGGAGATCGAAGAAAAGATATTGGAGATTCGTTCCGAAAAGGAAGCTATCGTCAGGGAGCTGGAGGAGTCCGAACGGCTTGAGGTCAATGTACAGGCGCAGATCCAGGATTTCCAGAAGGAATTGGAGGAGCAGAGGAAGAGGGAATCCGAACAGTCGAAAGAGGTTTCCAAATGGGAGCTGGAAGCGGAAAAAATGCTCCAGCGCCAGGAATTCCACCGGCAGAACGTGGAGCGCATCGACGGGGAGATCGCACGCTTTGCCGCAGAGCTGGCACAGGTGGAAGAAGGGCTGGAGAACAGCGCTGCGGAAGCGGAGCGGAAAAGGCAGAATATTCTGGAGATTGAAAATACGATCGCGGCTTCCGATACGTTTCGGTCTGATGCGGAAGTCCGCTTAAGGGATGATATTAAGGAAAAGGAAGGGCTGTCCGCGAAGCAAAAGAATTTTTTTGCAACAAGGGAAGAACTGGCGGAAAGAATATCCGCTCTTGATAAGGAAGTATACCGATTGAACGCCCAGCGGGAAAAATGGGAGGAATCCATAGAAAGCCAGATCAATTATATGTGGAACGAATATGAGATCACACTTTCCGACGCGGCATCCATGAGGGATGAGAGCATGACAGAGCTTTCTTCCATGAAAAGGGAGGCAGCATCCTTAAAAGAGCAGATTCGAAAATTAGGGGATGTGAACGTTAATGCGATAGAGGATTATAAAAACCTGATGGAAAGATACCTGTTTTTAAAAAACCAGCATGACGATTTGGTAGAAGCGGAAAAAACGTTGTTGAACATCATCGAAGAGCTGGATACCGCCATGCGCAGACAGTTCCAGGAAAAATTTGCCGAAATCGGCAAGGAGTTTGATAAGGTATTCAAGGAACTGTTTGGCGGAGGAAAGGGAACGCTGGAACTCATGGAGGAAGAGGATATTCTGGAAGCGGGCATCCGTATTATCGCACAGCCGCCGGGAAAGAAACTGCAGAACATGATGCAGCTGTCCGGCGGGGAAAAGGCGTTGACGGCCATTGCGCTTTTATTCGCCATCCAGAACCTGAAACCGTCGCCGTTTTGCCTTTTGGATGAGATCGAGGCGGCTTTGGATGAGAGCAATGTAGGAAGGTTTGCAAAATATTTGCATAAGCTGACAAAACACACACAATTTATTGTAATTACTCACAGACGTGGTACAATGGAGAAAGCAGACAGGCTTTACGGCATTACGATGCAGGAAAAAGGCGTATCCACGCTGGTAAGCGTTAATTTGATTGACAAGGAGCTGGATGATTAAGGCTGTATGGCGAAAATGGAGGAATTATGGGCGGAGAGAAAAAAGGATTTTTCAGCAGGCTGAAGGATGGTCTTACAAAGACAAGGAACAATATCGTAAATGGGATTGATTCTGTTTTCAACGGGTTTTCCGCGATCGATGAAGATTTTTATGAGGAATTGGAAGAGATACTGATCATCGGCGATATCGGCGTGAACGCGACGAATTCCATTATTGAAAAACTGCGGGTGCAGGTAAAGGAAAACCATATCAAGCAGCCTTCGGAGTGCAAGGAATTTCTGATCAAAAGCATCAAGGAACAGATGAGGGTGGAGGAGACGGCTTATGAATTTGAACACAGGCAGTCGGTCATACTTGTCATCGGCGTGAACGGGGTAGGAAAGACGACATCCGTAGGCAAACTGGCAGGAATATTAAAAGACCAGGGGCGCAAGGTGCTGATCGCTGCGGCGGATACTTTCCGCGCGGCGGCCGGGGAGCAGCTGGCCGAATGGGCAAACCGGGCGGGCGTGGATATTATCAAGGGCGCGGAAGGCTCCGATCCGGCCAGCATTATCTATGACGCGGTGAATGCGGCGAAAGCCAGGAATGTGGATGTGCTGATCTGCGATACGGCAGGGAGGCTGCATAATAAAAAGAATCTGATGGAAGAGCTGAAAAAGATCAACCGCGTGATCGACAGGGAATTCCCGGGAGTATATAGAGAAAACCTCGTGGTGCTGGACGGCACGACCGGGCAGAATGCGTTGAAACAGGCGATTGATTTTGGGGAAGTGACTGACCTGACGGGTATTATTTTAACGAAGATGGATGGAACCGCAAAGGGCGGCATTGCCGTAGCGATACAATCGGAGCTTCAGATCCCCGTGAAATATATCGGAGTGGGGGAAACGCTGGAAGATCTGCAGAAATTCGATTCGGACCAGTTTGTAAATGCGCTGTTTGATATCAGGCAGACGGAGGAAGAGGAATAGGGCGGAGTATGGGAGGTAAGGCAAATGACGGATGAAATGTTGACGCTGGATAAATTTGAAGAAGCTTCGGAAGTAGTCAGACAGGTGACGCAGGAGACAAAACTGGTATACAGCAGTTACCTGAGCGCGCAGACGGGGAACAAAGTTTATTTGAAGCCGGAAAATATGCAGTTTACCGGCGCATATAAGGTAAGAGGCGCATACTATAAGTTGAGCACGCTGACGGACGAGGAACGGAAACGCGGCCTGATTACAGCTTCTGCCGGAAACCATGCGCAGGGCGTGGCTTATGCGGCAAAATGCCACGGGGTAAAGGCCGTTATTGTTATGCCGAATACGACGCCGCTGATCAAAGTCAACCGTACAAAGAGCTACGGGGCGGAAGTAGTGCTGTTCGGCGATGTGTATGATGAAGCCTGCGGCCGCGCTTATGAGCTGGCAGAGGAAAAAGGATATACTTTTATCCATCCCTTTGATGACCTGGCGGTGGCGACCGGGCAGGGGACGATCGCTATGGAAATCTTCAAAGAACTTCCCCTTGTAGATTATATCCTCGTTCCGATCGGCGGCGGCGGGCTGGCGACCGGCGTGTCGACGCTCGCAAAGCTGCTGAATCCGAAGATCAAAGTGGTCGGCGTGGAACCGGCGGGGGCGAACTGCCTTCAGGAATCCATCAAAGAAGGAAAAGTAGTGACATTGGATCATGTGAGCACGATTGCGGACGGCACGGCGGTAAAGACGCCGGGAACGAAAATTTTCCCTTATCTGTGCAAATATCTGGATGATATTCTGACAGTGGAAGATGAAGAATTAGTCGTAGCCTTTTTGGACATGGTGGAAAACCATAAAATGATCGTGGAAAATTCCGGGCTTCTTACGGTGGCGGCGCTGAAGCATCTCAATGTCAGGGATAAAAGGGTAGTGTCGATATTGAGCGGGGGCAATATGGATGTGATCACCATGTCCTCCGTCGTGCAGCAGGGACTGATCCTTCGCGACAGGATCTTTACGGTATCGGTGCTTCTGCCTGACAGGCCGGGAGAATTGAGTCATGTGGCAGATGTGATCGCAAAGCAGAGCGGCAATGTCATTAAGCTCGAACATAATCAGTTTGTATCGATTAACAGGAATGCGGCGGTGGAACTGCGCATTACGATGGAAGCGTTCGGCTCCGAGCATAAAAATCAGATTATCAATGCCCTGCATGAGAACGGATACCAGCCGAAGGTTGTCAGAACGAATATTTAAGCATATTTCTATAAGGAGATTGGTTTTGGGGTATAGTAAATAGAGCGAATGGCAATCTTACGTAGTGTGAGAAAGACTTGCGTTGCAAGCCTTTCTCACACAGAAGAATGCCCAAAAAACGGGCATTCTTCCCATAGATGATTGGTGCCGCAGGGAGGCGGCATGGGGGTTAGTGTGTAGAAATAGAACCGGAGTTTATATATGAAAGAAAAGGCAGCGGATCAGGCGGCGGAAGAAAGATATCTGGCCAGAATCGAACAGGAGTATGAGGAAAAGAGGGAAAAGAAAAAGTCGGTAAAAGAAATCGCTTTGGATTATATGGTTATTACCCTGGCATCGGCAGTATATGCGGCGGCAGTCAGCTTGTTTATCGATCCCAACAATCTTGCTCCGGGAGGAGTGACGGGAATTGCGATCCTCTTAAACCGCGCGGTGCCGCTGGAAACAGGGACGCTGATTCTGTTGATCAATATACCTATTGTCCTTTTGGGGGTATGGAAGTTCGGGATTCGCTTTATCGTTTCTACGTTTTATGCTATCGCGATGACTTCTTTGTTTACAAACCTTTTGTCTCCTTTGGGAGCGGCCACGGACGATATCTTGCTGGCGGCTCTTGCGGGAAGCGTTTTGATTGCAGTATCCATCGGGACGATATTTAAAAGGGGGGCGACGACAGGGGGGACGGATATTATTATTAAGTGCCTACGGTTGAAATTCCCTCATTTAAAGACTGGTGTTTTATTTTTTATGACGGACGTGTGCATCGTAACCGTTTCCGGGTTTGTATTCCGGAATATCGATTCCGCATTGTATGCGGGAATCGCAGTGGTTGTCACATCAGTTGTCCTGGATGTCGTTCTTTATGGGAGGGACGGCGCAAAGCTGGTTTATATTATCAGCGACTGCCAGGAGAAGATCACAGACAGGCTTTTGGCCGACCTGGATGTAGGCGTCACCCACTTGAGCGGCGCGGGGGCGTACAGTGGAAAAGAAAAGACAATCATTATGTGCGTAGTAAAGAAGCCTTTATTTCCGCGTGTGGAAGAAATCGTGAAAGAAGAGGATGCAGACGCTTTTATGATTGTCACCAGCGCTACAGAAATTTTCGGGGAAGGGTATAAGAGCTATTTCAGCGAGAAAATATAACGAATCTGGATGAGGACAGGAGATACGGCGGATAAATAGAAGCGGGGATGCGGATGAAGCACAGGAATTATTATGATACAGACCTTACCGATATCAATATTAGCAATATAAATATTAGCAATATGAATATTGAGGATATGGACGAGACAGAGACGCAGGACTATCCTTTGCGGGAAATATCTTTGGATATGCCAATAAAGAGGCGGAAAAAAAGGAGGAGGCGGGGAATATTCCTGCCTGTCTTTTTATGCCTGATAGCCCTTGGGTCTTTGACTGGCTGTCTGTTCCTGCTAATAAAGAACAGGCTGCTGGAAGAGGAAATCAGCGAGGCTGCGGCATATATGGAAGAAGCGGGCGATGCGGTATTGTATACGGAGGAGGAAGCGGCGGATATGGTAAATACTGCGGTTTCGGATGCTTCCAGGCAAAAGGAGGAGGAGATTTTAGGAAGGGTAAAGGCAATGATGGAGAACGGGGAGGGAACTTCCGCCATGTTGCGGGAGCTTTATCCGAACGAAATCGTGGTGGCGGCAGACAGCCGGTATTATTTTTTTCCCATTGTAGATACGATCCCGCATCATTCCTACATAGAAGAGCAGTTTGTGATGAACGGGGATAATATTTTGGAATATGTGTCGGACGGACAGGTTTTATCGAAAAAAGGAATCGATGTTTCCAGATACCAAGGAGAGATCGACTGGGAAAAAGTGGCGGGGGACGGCGTGGAATATGCGTTTATCCGTCTGGGAATCAGGGGTTCTACGGAAGGGAAGCTGATGCTGGACGAAACATATGAAGATAATATGGAGGGAGCGCTGGAAAACGGCATCGATGCGGGCGTTTATTTTTTTACACAGGCGTTGAACAAAAAAGAGGCGGTGGAAGAAGCGGAATTTGTCCTGGAGAATCTGAAAGGGTACGATGTTGCCTATCCCATCGTTCTGGATGTGGAGGAGATAACGACAAAAAATCCCCGTACGAAAAATATGGGAAAACAGGAATGGACGGATGTATGCATCGCTTTCTGCGACCGGATTGAAGAGGCGGGCTATGTGCCGATGATTTATGGCAATTTGAAGACTTTTATGCTTATGGTGGATTTGGAACAGCTGGAAAAATATGAGAAGTGGTTCGCCTATTACCGCACGCCTTTATACTTCCCTTATGAATTCAGCATCTGGCAGTACAGTTCGACGGGGAAAGTAAACGGAATCGGTACGGATGTGGACATGAACATCAGCATGAAAGATTTTTGGGGAGAGAAATGAATTTCTTAAGTAATGGCTTTCCCATGAAATTTCCCTTGCATTTTCCATCCGCCGGTGCTATAGTTATAAGAAGATAATATGTTACCGTTAATTAGAGTGGACTTGCGAGTCCACTTTTTTTGCGGGGGTCAAAATATACGGGGAAAGGAATCGGTGGGAGTATGTCCAGGAAGGAAACATATGAAAGCAGGACGGAAGAACTGCTTATGCCCATAGCAGAAGCGGCGGGCGTGGAAATTTATGATGTGGAATATGTAAAAGAGGGCAGCGATTATTATTTGAGGGCATATATCGATAAGCCGGGCGGTGTGGATATTAACGACTGCGAACGGGTGAGCCGGATCTTGTCGGACGCGCTGGATGAAAAGGATTTTATCCAGGATGCTTATATTTTGGAAGTGAGCAGCCCCGGACTGGGAAGGGCGTTGAAAAAAGACAGGCATCTGGAAAAGAGCCTGGGGAAAGACGTGGAAGTGAAAACATACAAGCCAGTGGATCATAGCAAGGAATTTAGCGGCGTGCTGAAAACATACGATGAAAATTCCATCACGATAGAGGCGGAAGGCAGGGAACTGGTTTTTGCAAAAGGGGATATTGCGGTAATTCGGTTAGCGCTTGATTTTTAACGAGGAAAAGAAGAAAGGAAAAGAAAGAAATGAACAGAGAATTAATGGAAGCGTTGGATATTTTAGAGAAGGAAAAGGAAATAAGCAAGGAAACCTTATTTGAAGCGATTGAGAATTCCCTGATAACAGCTTGTAAAAACCATTTTGGAAAATCGGATAATATTAAAGTCGAGATCGATAAGGAAACGTGCGACTTTTTATGCTATGCGGAAAAGGAAGTAGTGGAAGAGGTGGAAGACGACTGTATGCAGATATCTCTGGAGGATGCGTTGAAAATATCCAAACAGGCGCAGCTGGGAGATATTATCCATGTGGAGATCAAATCCAAAGAGTTCGGGCGTATTGCAACGCAGAATGCGAAAAATGTTATCTTGCAGAAGATACGGGAAGAGGAAAGAAGCGTTATTTATAACCAATATTATGAAAAAGAAAAGGATATCGTGACCGGCATCGTGCAGCGCTATGTGGGAAGGAATATTAGCATTAACCTTGGAAAGGCGGACGGCATCTTAAATGAGAGCGAGCAAGTAAAGGGAGAGATGTTTAAGCCTACGGAGAGAATTAAGGTATATATCCTGGAAGTAAAGAATACGCCGAAGGGTCCTCGCATTTTGGTGAGCCGCACCCATCCGGAACTGGTAAAACGCCTGTTCGAATCCGAAGTGACGGAGATCAAGGACGGCACAGTGGAAATAAAGAGCATTGCAAGGGAAGCGGGAAGCCGTACGAAAATGGCGGTATGGTCCAACAATCCCAATGTGGATGCAGTCGGCGCATGCGTAGGTATTAACGGTTCCCGGGTAAATACGATAGTGGAGGAACTGCGGGGAGAAAAGATTGACATTATCAACTGGGATGAAAATCCGGGCAATTTGATCCAGAATGCTTTATCTCCGGCGAAAATTGTTGCCGTGTTTGCAGACCCGGATGAAAAAACAGCGAAAGTAGTCGTTCCCGATTACCAGCTTTCCCTGGCAATCGGCAAAGAAGGACAAAATGCGAGACTGGCGGCAAGGCTGACCGGTTATAAGATAGATATTAAGAGCGAGACGCAGGCGAAGGATGCGCCAGGCTTCCGTTATGAAGATTATCTGGATGATTATGATGAGTATGAAGAAGGGGAGTATGAAGAAGAGTTTGCGGAGGCATCTTCGGATGGATTATTCATGGATGGAGCATCCGATGAGGAGGAAGCGCTGGGCGATGAGGAAGTTATGGAAGCGGAACTGGCGGGAGAAGAAATGGAAGAGACCGCATTGGATGAATCATAAGTGACAGAAAAGAGGAACGTATGGCTAAGAAAATCCCTTTGAGGCAATGTGTCGGATGTGCGAAGATGAAGGGCAAGAAGGAGATGATGAGGGTCCTGAAAACAGCGGAGGACGGCATTGTTTTGGATATGACAGGAAAGAAAAACGGGCGAGGCGCGTATCTTTGTATGGAACGTGAATGCTTGAAAAAGGCGAGAAAGAACAAGGGGCTGGAGCGGTCTTTAAAAATGAGCATTCCTGATGAGATATACGATAACCTGGAAAAGGAGTTTGAAAAGGGTGAATAAAATATATTCATTGCTCGGATTGGCGGTAAGATCCAGAAATGTGGCGAGCGGAAGCTTTGCTGCCGAAAAAGCGGTAAAGGGCGGCTGGGCCGCAATGGTGATTGTGAGCGAAGACGCATCGGATAATACGGTAAAAAAGTTTCGGAATATGTGCAGTTTTTATGAAACACCCATATATCGGTATGGCAGGAAGGAAGAACTGGGGCATGCCATGGGGAAAGAAATGCGAACCGTATTGGCTGTTTTGGATGAGGGGTTTGCAAGAACCATAAAAAAGCATTTGGAAGCGGTTGAACAAGAAGACGGAGGTAGTGAGCATGGCGAAAATGAAAGTACATGAACTTGCGAAGGAATTAGATAGACAGAGCAAAGAACTGATAGCTTTTTTGCAGGAAAAAGGAATGGATGTAAAGGCGGCCCAAAGTTCGATTGAGGAAGAGGCGGTTGCTTTAGTAAGAGCGCATTTTAAGAAGGATAAGCCGGAGGTACCGGAGAAAAAAGAGGAAAAAACCGAAAAAATGGAGATGAAAGAGGAGAAGCCTATGACAAAAGAGGGAGGAGCTGGAAACGAGGCACCGAAGAAAAAGAAAAAGATAATTTTTGTGAGCAATCCCCATAACAGCAAGATGTCGGGGCAGAAGCCGAGGCCGTCAGGAGACAAAAGGCCCCAGCCGGCAAATGGACAGAGACAGGGGAATTACGGACGGCAGGACAGACAGGAGAAGATGGCTCCCTACCGGCCGGTAAAGCCGTTGACGCCCCCGTCCCCTACGCCTCCTGTCACTATGGTGCCAGCCCACAATAATATGCCGAAGAGGGATCAGAAACCGGCGGCGAAGGTGGAAAATAAAAAGGCAGAATCTGTGGCGGAAGTAAAAAGGCCGAAGCAGGAGCCGACGGCGAATATACCTGCTGCAAGCCAGGAGCAGGCAAAGAAGCCGGATAATTTCAGGCAGGAGAGGCCGGAACGGAGCAACAGGCCGGAAGGGCAGGACAGACCGAGGAACGGCGAACCGCAGAGACGGCAGGAAAACAGAGGCGAGAATAGAAATGAAAACAGGAGCAATAATAGGAATGATGGGCGGAGGACAGAAGGATCCAATCGAAGGCCTTATGAAAATCATCAGGGTAATCAAGGGGATAGGCGCGGCAATGCTGGCGGCCAAAATCATAACCGGTTTGGTGGAAATAATGAGCGCCCTAACAGAGGAAATGGCGGGCAGGACAATCGATTCAGAAAGCCTGCGGCCTCTAAAGGATTCATGCCGGAGAGTCCGATCAAAGATCAGGAAAAGCACAGGGATGAAGAAAAGCGCAGAATCAGCCAGGAGAAGGATAAACGCTCTAAGAAGGATCTGATATACGAAGAGGATGATATGAAGATATCCGGCAAGAATAAAGCCGGAAGATTTATCCGCCCCGAGAAAAAAGTAGAAGAGGCAAAGGAAGAGCAGATCAAGGTGATCGTCATCCCCGATTCTCTGACTATTAAGGAACTTGCGGATAAGATGAAAATGCAGCCCTCTGTGATTATTAAGAAGTTATTTTTACAGGGGCAGATTGTTACTGTGAATTCGGAGCTTTCTTTTGAAGAGGCGGAGAATATCGCGATTGAGTATGACATCATCTGCGAAAAAGAAGAAAAGATCGATGTCATTGAAGAGCTTTTGAAAGAAGAAGAAGAAAAAGAAGAGGATATGACAAAGCGTCCTCCGGTGATCTGTGTCATGGGTCATGTTGACCACGGCAAAACATCCCTCTTGGATGCGATCCGCAAGACGAACGTCACGGATAAGGAAGCCGGCGGAATCACCCAGCATATCGGCGCTTATACGGTAAAAGCGGACGGGGAAAAGATCACTTTTCTGGATACGCCGGGCCATGAAGCATTTACCGCGATGCGGATGAGAGGAGCGAATTCTACCGATATCGCGATCCTTGTCGTAGCTGCGGATGACGGCGTGATGCCTCAGACGATAGAGGCGATCAATCATGCTAAAGCGGCCGGGATCGAGATCATTGTTGCAGTAAACAAGATCGATAAGCCCAATGCCAATGTTGACAGGGTAAAACAGGAATTGACGGAATACGAACTGATCCCGGTAGACTGGGGCGGAAGCACGGAATTTGTGCCGGTATCCGCGAAGTCCGGCGAAGGCATCGATACGCTGCTGGAAACGATCCTGCTTACGGCTGAGATCCTGGAACTAAAGGCAAATGTCAAGAGACGCGCCAGAGGGCTTGTCATCGAAGCGGAACTGGATAAAGGAAGAGGTCCGGTGGCAACGGTGCTGGTTCAGAAGGGAACGCTTCACGTGGGGGATTTCATTTCTGCGGGTTCCAGCCATGGCAAAGTCAGGGCGATGATTGATGATAAAGGAAGACGGGTGAAGGAGGCGCTGCCTTCCACGCCGGTAGAGATATTGGGGCTTTCCGATGTGCCGAGCGCAGGAGAAGTATTTATTGCCCATGAAAATGATAAAACAGCAAAATCCTATGCGGAAACATATCTGGCACAGAATAAGGAAAAAATGCTGGAAGATACGAAATCCAAGATGTCCCTGGACGATCTCTTTACACAGATCCAGGCAGGCAATTTGAAGGAGCTGAACCTGATCATCAAGGCAGATGTCCAGGGCAGCGTAGAGGCAGTAAAGCAAAGTCTGCTGAAGCTTTCCAATGAAGAGGTCGTTGTAAAATGCATCCATGGAGGCGTAGGAGCCATTACGGAATCCGACGTATCTCTGGCTTCCGCTTCTTCGGCGATCATCATCGGCTTTAATGTAAGGCCGGATGCCATGGCGAAAGGGGTTGCCGAGAGGGAAGGCGTGGATATCAGGCTTTATAAAGTGATCTATCAGGCAATCGAGGATATCGAGGCAGCCATGAAAGGGATGCTGGATCCTATTTTCGAGGAAAAAGTCATCGGACATGCGGAAGTGCGCCAGATCTTCAAGGCATCGGCAGTGGGCAATATTGCGGGTTCCTATGTTTTGGACGGTGTATTCAAACGAGACTGCAAGATTCGTATTACGAGGGAAGGCGAGCAGATTTATGAGGGCGCGCTCAGCTCCCTGAAGCGTTTCAAGGACGATGTAAAGGAAGTGAAATCCGGTTTCGAATGCGGCTTGGTATTCGATGGTTTTGACCAGATGCAGGAACTGGATATCGTAGAAGCATATATTATGGTGGAAGTGCCAAGGTAATCAGAAATAAGGGAGTATATATTATTTATGAGAAAGAACAGTATAAAGAATACGAGGATCAACGGAGAGGTGCAGCGGGCGCTGGCAGAGATCATACGGGGTGGAATCAAGGATCCCCGTATCAGCCCTCTGACTTCCGTGGTAGCGGTGGAGGTATCGCCGGATTTGAAAACATGCAAAGCATGGATCAGCGTCCTTGGCGAAGAGGAGATGCAGAAAAATACGCTGGAAGGCTTAAAAAGCGCGACGGGTTATATTAAGAACCAGCTGGCGAAGGAAGTAAACCTGCGCAATACGCCTGAAATCACATTTATTATGGATCAGTCCATTGCTTATGGCGTCAATATGTCCAGACTGATCGATGAGGTGAATGGAGGCAGAGAATGAAAATAGCAGAAGAAGTAAAGGATGCGGGCCGAATAGGAATCGGCGGACATATCCGTCCCGATGGGGACTGCGTGGGAGCGTGCATGGCGCTGTATCTGTATTTGAGGAAAGTGTTTCCTGAAAAAACGGTGGAACTTTTTTTGGAACAGCCGTCGGAAGTCTTCCATTGTATTAAAGATATAGAACGGATACGCACGGATGTGATGAAAGGCGGAAGCTGCGAAGAGGATTTTGATGTTTTTATCGCCTTGGATACAGCGGCAGATCGTCTGGGTGCGGCAAAACCCTTGTTTGACCGGGCGGGAAGGACGATTAACATCGACCACCATATCAGCAATAAAGGGTGTGGAACTGTGAATTACATCGATCCCCATGCGAGTTCTACCAGCGAATTGGTTTTCCGTGTGATAGAGGAAGAAAAACTGGATGAGGAAATCGCCAAGGCAATTTATATCGGGATCATACACGATACAGGAGTATTCCGCTATTCCAACACTTCGCCGGAAACATTAGCTATCGCTTCCAGGCTGGTTGCTTTTGGCTTTGACTTTTCAGAAGTCATAGAGAAGACATTTTATGAGAAAACTTATGTGCAGACGCTTCTTCTGGGAAGGGCGCTGCTGGAAAGCATCCTCATTATGGACGGGAAGTGCATGGTCAGCGGCATAGAAAAGAAAACGCTGGATTTTTACCATGCGGATGCCAAAGACCTGGAAGGAATCGTGAGCCAGCTCAATCAGACGAGGGACGTGGAATGTACGATTTTTATGTACCAGACAGGAGTGTTGGAATATAAAGTAAGCCTGCGTTCCAAAGGGAAAGTAGACGTGTCCCGGATTGCCGTATATTTTGGAGGCGGCGGACATATGAGGGCGGCAGGATGTACGATGAACGGCACATTTTACGATGTGGTAAATAATCTGACGTTACATATAGAAAGGCAGCTGAAGAAGGCCGGCGTGGAATAGACCGGAGGGCAGCGGAGAAAGACGGATGTACAATGGAATGATAAATGTATACAAGGAGGCGGGCTTTACTTCCCACGATGTGGTGGCAAAGCTGAGAGGCATCCTGAAACAGAAAAAGATCGGGCATACGGGGACTTTGGATCCGGATGCAGTAGGCGTTCTTCCTGTCTGCCTTGGCAGCGCCACCAAACTGTGCGGCATGCTGACGGATACGGATAAGGAATACCGGGCCAGGATGCTGCTTGGAAGGGAAACGGATACCCAGGATGCTTCTGGGAAGGTGCTTAGGCAGAGCGAAGTGCAGGCGACGGAGAAAGAGGCTACAGAGGCGGTCATGTCCTTTTTGGGCGATTACGAACAGATTCCTCCGATGTACTCGGCGATTAAGGTGAACGGGAAAAAGTTGTACCAACTTGCCCGGGAAGGAAAAGAGGTCGAGCGCCGACCGAGAAGAGTGAGGATCTGCGACCTGGAAATAGAGGAAATGGACCTTCCTTTTCTTTCCATGCGGGTTGGCTGTTCCAAAGGAACTTATATCAGGACTCTTTGTCATGACATCGGCCAAAAATTGGGCTGCGGCGGCATTATGGTTTCGCTGGAAAGGACAAAAGCAGGCATTTTTTGTGCAGAGAACGCGCTCCGGCTTTCCGAGATTGAGAGACTGCAAGGACAGGGGGAGCTGCAAAAAAAAATCATGCCGGTGGATGCGGTGTTTGCAGCGTATGAAACGGCGACAGTAGAACGGAAATTCCAGAAATTGATTGATAATGGAAATGCTTTTTACCGGCATATGGTAAAAGAAAGCAAAAATTATATACCGGAGGAAGAGGTCCGGGTGTATAATGAAGACGGCAGGTTCTATGGTATTTACCAATACAAGCCGGAGGACGGGCGGTTTCTGCCGGTAAAAATGTTTATGGAGAACTAACAACAGATGCGGATCATTCATAATACGACAGATTTTGCGATAGAAGAAAAGAGCGCTGTGGCAGTGGGCAAGTTTGACGGCATCCATTTAGGGCATCAGAAACTGCTCCGCTGTATTTTGGAACAGAAGGAGCAGGGACTTCGGTCCGTAGTGTTTACGTTTGACCCGCCCCCGGCCGTTTTGTTCGGGATATCTTCCGGGAAAGAATTAATGACGAAGGAGGAGAAAAGGGCGGCTTTTTTGCAGATGGGAATCGATACTCTGATCGAGTTCCCTTTGAACCATAAGACAGCGGCGATGGATCCGCAGGACTTTATCGAAGAGGTGCTTGTCCGAAGAATGCGGTCAGCCTATATCGCGGCGGGAGCGGATGTATCTTTTGGGGCGAAAGGGGCAGGCAATTATATGCTTTTGAAATCCATGGCGGCTTTCGGGGGATATGAACTGCAGCTGGTCGATAAAGTCTGTTATAATGGAAGGGAGATCAGTTCCACTTATGTGAGGGAAGAGGTGGAGAAGGGGAATATGGAAGAAGTAAAGGCGCTGCTTGGCGCGCCTTATGGCATAAAGGGGACGGTGATGCATGGGAAACGGTTTGGGCGGACGATCGGAATGCCGACGGCAAATCTCCTGCCGGAACCTCACAAACTGCTCCCGCCTAACGGAGTATATTATTCGGAAGTATGGATGAACGGGGAGAAATATAAGGGAATTACCAATATCGGCTATAAGCCTACGGTCAGTGAAAAAGAACAGATCGGGGTGGAAACGTATATTTATGGATTGGAAGAAGAAGTATACGGGAAGGAAATGACGGTAAGGCTTCTGAAGTTTAAGCGCCCGGAGCGGAAGTTCGATGGAAAAGCGGAATTAAAAGAACAGATGATGAAGGATATGGAAGAAGGGATGGCTTTTCATACGGGTATACAAATGAAAGGATAAGAAGAATATGAATGTGGAGATTATACTAGCAATGGCCGGAGGGCTTGGATTGTTCCTTTTTGGAATGACGGTTATGAGCGAAAGCATTGAAAAAGTAGCGGGGGCAAAGCTCCGGTCAATCCTTGAAGTATTTACGACGAACCGTTTTACCGGACTGATCGTCGGAATTATTTTTACCGGTATTATCCAGTCTTCTTCCGCTTGTACGGTGATGGTGGTCAGCTTTGTAAACTCGGGGCTGATGTCTCTGTACCAGGCGGCCGGGGTTATTTATGGGGCGAATATCGGTACTACGATAACCTCCCAGCTCGTTTCCTTTAATTTATCCGAAGCTGCGCCGGTATTCTTGCTGGCTGGCGTGCTGACGATGATGATAGGGAAAGGGAAACAGAATGCGGAGAAGATCGGCGAGGTGATCGTCGGTTTCGGTATTTTGTTTATGGGATTGAGCAGCATGTCGGGAGCTATGGCGGGCATGAAGGACAGCCCGGCTGTGATGAATCTGTTAAAATCCCTGGACAGCCCATTGCTCGCCGTGCTTATGGGAACCGTGCTGACAGCGGTTATCCAGAGCTCGTCGGTTACGGTCAGCATCGTGCTTCTTATGGCAAATGAAGGACTGCTCGGGCTGCCTATCAGCCTTTTCATTATCCTGGGATGTAATATCGGGGCTTGTGCTTCTGCGGTATTGGCTTCCCTTACCGGTAAAAAGGATGCGAAGCGCGCGGCTATGATCCATTTCCTTTTCAATGTTATTGGCACAGTATTATTATATATTATCCTGATGATAGGAATGAACCAGGTGGTAGATGGGATTATGTCGATATCCGGCAATAATGCGGGGCGCTTTGTGGCGAATGCGCATACGATCATAAAAGTGTTCCAGGTAATCGTGCTGTTCCCGTTTTCTAATCTGATCGTGAAGCTGACTTATGTGCTGGTACCCGGCGATGATAAGAAGGTGGGCTACAGAGACAGCTTCCAGCTGAAATACATAGGGGAAAAAGTGGTATTTAACCCGGCCACGGCTGTGGTAGAGGTCATGAAGGAAATTGAAAGAATGGCTTCCCTTGCGGCAGAGAACTTGAACCGCGCCATGAATGCCCTTATTACTTTGGATAATGAAGATATTGAGGAAGTTTATGAAGTGGAGAAAAATATCAACTTTTTGAATCATGCGATTACCAATTATCTGGTGAAGATCAACCAGGCCACCCTGCCGATCGAGGACTTGAAAAGTATCGGCGCGTTATTCCATGTAGTAAACGATATCGAGCGTATCGGCGACCATGCGGAAAATGTGGCAGATTCGGCAAAGCAGCGTATCGGGACCGGCGTGGGTTTCAGCAAAGAGGCGCAGAGGGGCCTTGGAGAGATGATGGATATGGTCAATACGCTGATACAGTTTGCGGTGGAGATGTTTTCCAAAGGCACGGAGGAGCATCTGGAGGATATCATGCATCTGGAGGATGCGGTGGATGAAAAGGAAAGGGAACTACAGAAGGAACATGTGGGGCGGCTGACAAGAAACGAGTGCAGCCCGGAAGCCGGCATGTTGTTTTCGGATATTGTGTCCGGCTTAGAGCGCGTGGCCGACCATGCGACGAATATTGCTTTTTCCATTCTGAATGCGGATCCAGAAGAAGATTAATCAAAAGATTCATATAGAAGGTCCACGGAAACTTCCTGAAATTTCCGTGGATTTTTATTTGACAGCCGGGAATTCTGTTGTTATAATAACATTGTAATAAATGTAATAAATTTGTAATATATGACAGAAAGGCATGATTATTTTATGAGATACAGACTGGCGGGCATGGCGGTAATATGTGTAGCAGGAGCGTTGATGGTAAACGGAGGAGCTGCATATGCAGCAGAAAGCAAGAGTTTACCGAAGGATTCGAGTACATCTATTGAAGAGGCGTTTGGCGAGCCGGTAGGGGCGCTTGCCCTTTTGGATTCGGAGAAGACGGAAGAAGAATATAAATCGGCGGCAAAACAGGCGGAAGGCGCTTTGTGGGGATATACGAACCTTGGGATATCCAACGTGGATGACAACCTGAACATCCGTAAAATACCGGACGAAGAAGGCAAGCTGATCGGGAAATTGCCCAGCAATGCCGCGTGCGAGCTGGTATCGCAGGAAGGGGAATGGACTTATATCCGGTCCGGGAAGGTGGAAGGATATGTAAAAAGCGAATTCCTTTTGGACGGCTGGGAAGCGAAAAAACGTGCCATGGAGCAGATATCCAGGGTGGCAGTGGTGAATACGACCAGCTTGAAGGTAAGGGAACAGCCCAATACAGACTGCGAAGTCATCACCCTTGTTCCAAACGGCGAAGAACTGGAAGTCGTGGAGGAAATGGATGATTGGGTCAAGATCATGATCGACGATGAAGAGAATTATGTCTCGGCGGAATTTGTAAAAATAGAAGAAAAACTTGGTTCAGCGATTACCCTGACAGAATTGATGTACGGACAGGGAGTATCGGATGTCAGAGTGGATCTTTGCCAGTACGCGAAACAGTTTGTAGGGAATCCTTATGTATGGGGGGGAACCAGCCTGACCAAAGGCGCGGATTGTTCCGGCTTTGTCTTGAGCGTATTTAAGAAATATGGTATTTCCCTACCCAGGACTTCCGGTTCCCAGGCGAATGCGGGCAGGAAAATCAGTATGGCGGAAGCACAGCCGGGCGATTTGATTTTCTATGCAAAAGGCGGACGCATTAACCATGTGGCATTATATATCGGCGGCGGACAGGTTGTCCATGCCAGCAGCCCGAAAACAGGGATCAAAATATCGAATTATAATTACAGGACGCCGGCAAAAGTGGTAAGAGTGCTGCCGTAATGAATTTGGGTATTTACATGGAATGGAAAATATGGTAGAATGTCCAAGTATGAAATTTAGCCGATACTCGGTGGAAGGACGACTCCGACCTGATCTTAGTATACGGTGAGAGAAGAAATAGGAGGAAAAGCAATGATTTCGAAGGAAAAGAAGACAGAGATTATCAAGGAATATGCAAGAAGCGAGGGTGATACTGGTTCACCGGAAGTTCAGATCGCCGTATTGACCGCGAGGATCCAGGAACTGACGGAGCATTTGAAGAATCATCCGAAGGATCATCATTCAAGGAGAGGGCTTCTTAAGATGGTTGGCCAGAGGCGGGGGCTTTTGGACTATCTGAAGAAAGTGGATATTGAAAGATACCGTACTTTAATTGGTAAACTTGGAATCAGAAAGTAATGAGCGGATGTTAAGAAGGCGGATGCAGGCTGAGAGGGCAGGCTGTCCGCCTTTTCCTCATGGTTATGGGAAGACAGGAAGGAGAGAAGTTTTATGGAGAACAATTACAGGACATTTACGATGGATCTTGCCGGAAGAACGTTAAAAGTCGATATCGGCAGGGTAGGAAAGCAGGCAAACGGCTGTGCTTTTATGCAGTATGGGGAAACCACCGTGCTTTGTACGGCGACGGCTTCTGAAAAACCGAGGGAAGGGATTGATTTCTTTCCTTTGAGCGTGGAATATGAAGAGAAATTATATGCCGTAGGAAAAATTCCGGGCGGCTTTAACAAAAGGGAAGGCAAGGCATCGGAAAACGCCGTATTGACAAGCCGCGTGATTGACAGACCCATGCGTCCGCTTTTTCCGAAGGATTACAGAAATGATGTTACTTTAAATAATATGGTAATGAGCGTGGATCCGTCCTGCCGGCCGGAACTGGTAGCGATGATCGGTTCTGCGATTGCTACATGTATTTCCGATATTCCTTTCGACGGCCCTTGCGCGATGACGCAGATCGGCATGATTGACGGGGAATTTGTTGTGAACCCTTCCCAGGAGCAGTGGAAAATAGGGGATTTAAACCTGACCGTTGCATCGACCAGCGAAAAGGTAATTATGATTGAGGCAGGAGCCAACGAAGTTCCGGAAGCCAGGATGCTGGAAGCAATCTATATGGCTCATGACATCAACCAGAAACTGATAGAATTTATCAACCATATTGTAGCAGAGACCGGGAAAGCAAAGCATGAATATACGAGCTGCGCCGTACCGAAGGAAATGTTTGAAGAGATCCAAAAAATCGTTTCTCCGGAAGAAATGGAAGAAGCTGTATTTACGGATGAAAAGCAGGTAAGGGAAGAAAATATCAGAAAGATCACGGAAAGGCTGGAAGAGGCTTTTGCGGAAAATGAAGAATGGCTGGGGATGCTGGGCGAAGCGGTATACCAGTATCAGAAAAAGACAGTCCGCAAGATGATTTTAAAAGACCATAAACGTCCTGACGGCCGCGAGATCACACAGATTCGTCCGCTGGCAGCGGAAGTGGATCTGATTCCGAGAGTACATGGCTCCGCGATGTTCACCAGAGGGCAGACGCAGATCTGCACGGTGACGACGCTTGCTCCTTTGTCTGAAATGCAGAGGATTGACGGGCTGGATGAAAATGAAGTAAATAAAAGATATATGCACCATTATAATTTCCCTTCCTACTCTGTGGGCGAGACAAAGCCGAGCAGAGGACCGGGACGACGCGAGATAGGGCATGGGGCTTTGGCAGAGAGGGCGCTGATACCGGTGCTTCCTTCCGATGAAGAGTTCCCGTATGCGATAAGGACTGTGTCCGAAACATTTGAATCCAACGGATCGACCTCCCAGGCATCGATCTGCGCTTCCACGATGTCGCTGATGGCGGCGGGCGTACCGATCAAGAAACAGGTTGCCGGCATTTCCTGCGGCCTCGTGACAGGTGAGACCGACGACGACTATATCGTGCTGACGGATATCCAGGGATTGGAAGATTTCTTTGGAGATATGGATTTTAAAGTAGCCGGTACCCATGACGGGATTACGGCTATCCAGATGGATATCAAGATCCATGGCCTGACAAGGCCTATCGTGGAAGAAGCGATTCGGAGGACGAAAGAGGCCAGGGAATATATTCTGAACGAAATTATGACTCCCGCCATCGCGGAGCCGAGGAAAGAGGTAGGCCCTTATGCGCCGAAGATTGTTTCTATCCAGATCGATCCTGAGAAGATCGGAGACGTGGTGGGCCAGAGGGGCAAGACAATCAACGAGATCATTGCCCGTACCGGCGTAAAGATCGATATTACGGATGACGGAAAAGTATCGATCTGCGGCACGGAGCCGGAAATGATGGACAAGGCTGTGGATATGGTGAAAATCATTACGACGGACTTTGAAGAAGGACAGATTTTCCAAGGCGTTGTAGTCAGCATCAAAGAATTCGGGGCTTTCGTGGAATTTGCGCCGGGCAAGGAAGGCATGGTTCATATTTCCAAGATCTCCCGCGAGAGAATCAACAGAGTAGAAGATGTGCTTACGTTGGGCGATAAGGTGACAGTAGTCTGCCTTGGAAAGGACAAGATGGGAAGGCTCAGTTTTTCCATGAAGGATGTAGCGCAGAAATAAAAGAAATATCATAAAGTGAATTTTTTGAAAATGGAAAAAGCGACAGTGCATTTTAGGCATTGTCGCTTTTTTGCGTGCGCCCGGTGGACGCACGTTCCAACAGATATAAATGAGAAGCAATTTGTTTGGTGGGGTTAAATCGCTTCGTGGAATGTCCTGCTGATTACATCTGCCTGCTGCTCGGGAGTCAGCTTGATGAAATTAACGGCATAACCGCTGACACGGATTGTAAGCTGGGGATAATTCTCAGGATGTTTCTGCGCATCCAGAAGCATATCTCTGTTGAGGACGTTGACGTTCAGATGGTGTCCTCCTTTTTCTGCATATCCATCCAATAAGTTTACCAGATTATCAACTTGAGCTGAATTCGACATAACAAATACCTCCTAATATCAATAATAATAATGATTACTGTTTCTTGCATTTATAATACCATTTTTACCCTTTGTTGTCTACAAGAAAAGAAAAACTATATGTATTTTTTTCAATACAAAAATTTAGGAATAACTTGGACAATGTTTCATATATTGAGATAGGAACTAATGGAGAGGAGAAGGAAGCAAAGGGGCGCTTGATTGGGACGGAGGACAGGCATGGCAAAAAGTATGGAAATTTTGCGCATTTTTCCTGACTATATGAGAGATCAATGGAGGGAAGCGGCCGAAGAGGCGGACGGGCTATGGGAGATCCGGCTCAGAGTACATAGGGAAATTATCCTGATGATCAGAGGCAGGGAGTATTTTCTCAGTAAAAACGGAAAGATTGTTTCCGACAGGAAAAGTGCGGATGTGATGACGCAGCAGGATATGGAGGCGGTGCTGGATCATGTCTGCAATTATTCGATCTATGCTTTTTCGGACGAGATCAGACAGGGATTTTTAACGATGCCGGGAGGACACCGGGTTGGAATGGCGGGACAGGCCATATTGGAAGAAAATGGGACAATAAGAAATATAAAAAACATTCGCTTTATGAATATCCGGATTTCCCATGAGATAAAAGGAGCTGCAGATGATGTTATGCCTTATATCTATGAGAACGGAAGATTGCAGGATACCCTTCTGATTTCTCCGCCGGGCTGCGGCAAGACTACTGTTCTCAGGGATATGGTGAGGCAGATCTCCGATGGGAATCGGTATGGAAAGGGAATGAATGTGGCGGTAGTGGACGAGCGGTCCGAGATCGCCGGCTGCTATATGGGCTGCCCGCAGAACGATATCGGCGGGAGGACGGACGTTATGGACGGATGCCCGAAAGCATTGGGAATGATGATGTTGATCCGATCTATGTCCCCCCAGGTATTGGCAGTGGACGAATTGGGCAGCGATGAGGATATGAGGGCAGTACGCCGGGCCCTGCAGTGCGGAAGCCGGATGATTGCGACGGTGCATGGGGATTCTTTGGAGGATGTTATGGGAAAGGAACTGTTTATTCTTTTGAAAGATAAAAAGATTTTTTCCAGATATGTTGTGTTGGAAAGAAGAGGGGAAAAACATGGGATAAAGGCGATTTATGACGGGGATTTCCGCCTATGCTGAGAATCATCGGGGCAGTGCTGCTGATGGCAGGATGTACGGGAAGCGGATGGTTGGCAAAAGAGAGGCTGAAAAAGAATTTGGATGATTTGTACCGTATCAGACAGATATTCCAAATGTTCCAAAGTGAAATCGCCTATAGCAGGGCGCCTCTTCCCGAGGCATGCCTGAGGATAGGGAACAGGTCGGAGGAGCCGTACCGGAGTGCACTGCTGGCTGTCAGGGAAGAAATGACAGCCGACCATGGGAAATCCTTTTTGGACATTTGGAACAGGCAGATAGAAATATGTATGCGGGAGCTGTCCGTTGCAGAAGCAGACAAACGGCTTCTTCGGGATTTTGGAAGCTGTATCGGTTATATGGATGGAATGATGCAGACACAGGCCGTGGAGCAATACATACATAAGCTGGATCTTTCGATCGGAAGGATGGAAAAGGATATGGCGGATAAGTGTAAAGTGATTATGAGCCTGAGCATAATGGGAGGCCTGCTGCTTGCCATTATCCTGTTGTGAGAGTCGCGGAGGGGCGGATAAAAGGGATATAAAAACAGTGCGGAAATGAGGAGCAGTATGAGCGTTAGTTTGATATTCAGGATTGCGGCGGTTGGCATTTTAATTACTATATTGAGCCAGATTTTAAAGCATAGCGGGAGAGAGGAGCATGCGTTTTTAATCAGTCTTGCGGGGCTGATCCTCGTCCTTACATGGATTGTGCCATATATTTATGATCTGTTTGTTATGATCCAAAATCTGTTTGAACTGTAGGAGGAGCGTATGGAAGTATTGAAGATCGGCCTTCTGGGAGTAGCGGGCGTTATGGTTGCCCTGCAATTTAAAAGCCATAAACCTGAGTTCGGCCTCTACATTGGTTTTGCGGTCTGCCTGTTGATTTTTTCTTTTGCAGTATCCGGCCTTTCTTCGATTTTTGAAGGAATGAAAGAAATGGAAGGATACATTGGCGGAAAGGAAGCTTACTTTCGCATTCTGCTAAAGGTAATCGGCATTACATATATTTGTGAGTTTTGTTCCGGCATTTGCAAAGACGCCGGTTATTCTTCGATTGCCGGGCAGATAGAGATTTTTGGGAAATTATCAGTGCTGGCGGCAGGGATGCCCATATTGCTGGCGGTGATAGGAAGCGTGCAGGAGATTGCCGGATGAAAAAAATAACAATTATTTTTTTGGCTGTTTTGACAATTTCGCTCCTTCCATACAGACCGGTGCAGGCAGCGCCCTTGGAGATCGACCTTTCGGGCGCATGGGAGCAGTATGGAATGGACGAGGTGGAAAAAGGTATGGACAGGCTGATGCCCGGCTATGAACTGGATATGAAAGGCGTATGGAAAAGCATTGTGCATGGAAGAATCACAGAAGCGGCGGCCATTTTGTGGGACGGGGTAAAAGGAAAACTTGTTTCCGAACTGGCCGGGATGAAAAATATCTTTGCATCGATCGTAGTGCTGGGGATTGTTTCCGCGTTGTTCTCCAATTTTTCCGATGTGTTCCAGAACCATCAGATCGCGGATATCAGCTTTTATTTTCTTTATCTGCTGCTTATATCGGTGCTGATGAAAGCTTTCCTGGCGGCTTCGGATATTGCGGGACAGACGGTGGAAAATATTGTATTGTTCATTAAAATGTTTATTCCTACCTATTTTATAGCGGTAGGAGCGGCGACAGGAGCGGTGACAGGGGCGGCTTATTATCAGTTTATGTTTGTTTTGGCATATGGAGTGGAGAAAATCATTTTATCTTTTCTGATTCCGTTGATCTATAGTTATGTGCTGCTCGCTTTGGTGAATGGTATTTGGGCGGAAGACCGGCTGACGCTTTTGCTTGATTTTTTGAAAAAAGGAATAGGCGCTGTGATGAAAGTAGCAATGGGGGCAATCACCTCGTTCAGTTTGTTTCAATCCATGATTGCCCCTGTTTTGGATTCTCTAAAGAACTCGGCAGTCAAAAAGGCGATCGGGGTGATTCCGGGCATAGGGAATCTGGCGGAAGGAGTAGCGGAGATGGTGGTCGGGTCTGCGGTACTCATTAAAAACAGCATCGGCCTTCTGATGCTCCTGTTTCTTTTGGCAATCTGCCTGGTGCCGCTGGCAAAACTGGTACTGATCGCGGGCATGATGAAAGGAAGCGCCGCCTTAGTCGGGATTGTCAGCGATAAAAGGGTTTCTGGGTGTACGGACAGAGTTGGGGACGGAAGTTTTATGCTGTTTAAGGCCTCTTTTACGGCAGTGGCATTGTTCATGGTGACAATTGCAATTGTGGCATATACGACAGGACGGTGAGAAAGGGCATGGTAATTCTGGTATGGGATATTCTTTTTTGGAATTTATGAAAAAAATAGGAATCTTTATTATATGCGCCCATAGCCTTTTACATTTTTCGGCGGGAAAGCCGTATGAAAAGTATTTGAAATTTCTGATCGGCATTATGGTTTTGGCGCAGTTTGCAATACCGCTTGGGGAAATGCTGTTAGGAAAGGAAGCAGGAAAGATATGGGAAGAGGCGGAACGGTTCCAAATGGAATTGGAAGAGCGGGCGGGGGATGTGGTGTGGGACTGGGAAGAAGAGGATGCCGTTTCCGATGCATTAGAAGAAGAGATTCGGTCAAAACTGGAACCTGCCGCCGGAGAATACGGATACACGGTAAAGGAAGTGGAAGTGCGCGGCGATCCTCCTGAAGCAGAAATTGTGGTCCATAGAGGAAAAGAAGAAAAAGGCCGGATCGAAGTGGAAAAGATAAGGGTCGGGGGAGGGCAGGGAAATGAGAACGAGGGGGAAGAAAAGTATAGTTCCATGAAAAAGTCGTTCAGCTCTATTTTAAATACGGATGAAGCATATATCATAATCAGGGAAGAATGAGGAAAAGGCCATGGAAGAAGAAAGCAGGAAAAAGATATGGATAAAGAAAAGACTGCGGCAAAAGACAGAAAGAGACGGAAAGATGAGAAAAGACCAGTTTGTCATCTGTATACTGGCAGGAATCCTGCTGCTGATTATTGCGATGCCCGGGACGGAAAAAGAAGGGAGAAAAACGAATGAGTACCGATTATCGGACAGCACTTCGGGTATAATAGGAGAAAACAGCGATGGGGAAGAAGATGCATTTTTGGAAGAAGCCATAGAAACAGAAAAAAAAGACGAAACAGAGGAATATGCAAGGTATATGGAGAATAAATTAGAACAGGCAATATCTGTGATGGAAGGAGCTGGGAAAGTTAAGGTTATGGTTACTGTCAGTGCTTCGAAAGAACTGGTGGTGGAAAAAGACAGGCCCGTTACAAGAAGCAATACGGTGGAAAACGATTCCGAGGGCGGAAGCAGGAACGTGGATGAATACAGCAATGCGGAAGAGACGGTATACAGCAAAAAAAGCGATGGCAGCACCTGCCCGTATGTGGTAAAAACGCTTCAGCCTGCCGTGGAGGGCGTGGTCGTAGTTGCACAGGGGGGGAACAGACAGGAGGTACGCAAGAACATAACAGAAGCAATTGTGGCATTATTTGATATTGAGCCACATAAAATTAAAATAGTAAAAATGAAATCCGAATAAGGAAAAGGGGAGAAACGGCATGAAAAATATGCTTAAAAAAAATCAGATTATGATTACTGCTCTTGCAATTATGATTGCGGTGGCAGGGTACCTGAATTTTGCAGGTACGAAAGTAACGGATGAGGAAATCATGACAGTGGACAGCGATACGGTAGTCAACGATGACGGGAGCATCGTATTGACGGATGACGTAACAGGTATGACGTCGGATGCAGATATGGCAGCGATGATGGATATTTCGGATGAGGATATCCAGCAGTCTTCTGCTTATGGGGATATCGAAAGCCTGGATACGGATATCGCCGACCTGACGGAGAATTACCTGGATGAAGGAATGGCAGAAAATGTGGAGGGTACCACGCCTACGGACAGCGAAGTTCCCGGGGAGGCAGTTTTTACTTCCACATCGGGCATGAATTCCCTTTCCAGCGCAAAATTGTTAAAGGAACAGACGAGGGCAAAAAATAAAGAGACGCTGATGGAAATTATTAATAATGCGAACATAACAGAGACGCAGAAACAGGAAGCGATCGACAATATGATTTCCATTACGGATATCGCAGAAAAGGAAACGGCTGCCGAGATCTTGCTGGAATCCAAAGGGTTTTCCGATGTGGTAGTGAGCATCAGCGATGAGGGCGTGGATGTAGTAGTAAATGCCGCTGAACTTTCGGAAGCGCAAAGGGCCCAGATCGAAGACATCATTACAAGGAAAACAGGAGCATCTCCGGAAACGATCATTATAAGCACAATGGCTGCTGAATGAAGAATAGGAGTTTATTTGGCACCGCAGGTGTGATATAATGAATTGCGCTGATGCGCAGACAGGTCAGTATATGATATAATACGAATCGTTGGCATAAAGAGAAAGCATGGGCGGCGGTATGCTGCGACCTTAGCTTTGGCGGCATCCAGCCCTTATTTCTCTGTACCGAACAGGAAAAGACAATGATGATACAGGATGATTTTGGAATACAGGAGGAAGAATAAGTGGGAGATCATACACGAGAAATAAATCGGAGAAGAACGTTTGCAATTATTTCACATCCCGATGCGGGGAAAACGACATTGACGGAGAAATTCCTGCTCTACGGGGGAGCGATTAACCTGGCAGGAAGCGTAAAAGGAAAGGCGACGGCCAGGCATGCGGTTTCCGACTGGATGGAAATAGAAAAGGAGAGGGGGATTTCCGTTACATCCAGCGTTTTACAGTTTGAGTATGATAATTTCTGCATTAATATTTTGGACACGCCTGGACATCAGGACTTCTCGGAGGATACTTACCGTACGCTGATGGCGGCGGATTCCGCAGTCATGGTGATCGATGCGTCGAAAGGGGTGGAAGCACAGACAAGAAAGCTTTTCAAGGTCTGCGTGATGCGCAAGATCCCGATTTTTACTTTTATTAACAAGATGGACAGGGACGCAGGGGATATGTTTGAGCTTCTGGATGAGATTGAAAGGGAACTCGGGATAGCCACATGCCCTATGAACTGGCCGATTGGTTCCGGGAAGAATTTTCGCGGGGTGTATGACAGAGAGGAAAAATGCGTCCGCACTTACTCCGATACACAGAAGGGAACAAAAGAAGGGGAAACGACAGTGATTCCGTCTGCAGAAGCGGACAGGCTGGCCGAATATATAGGCGAAGAACTGAAGGAGAAACTGGACGAGGATATCGAATTGTTAGACGGAGCCAGTGCGGAATTTGATCTGGAAGTGGTAAGGTCGGGGGAATTGACGCCGGTTTTTTTTGGTTCCGCCCTGACTAATTTTGGAGTGGAAGTTTTTCTGCAGCATTTCCTGAAAATGGCGACCACGCCCCTTCCAAGAAAAGCGGATGTGGGGCTGGTCGATCCGGCGGAGAAGGAGTTTTCCGCGTTTGTTTTTAAAATTCAGGCCAATATGAATAAGGCGCACAGGGACAGGATTGCCTTTATGCGGATATGCTCCGGCAAATACGAGGCGGGCATGGAAGTTAGGCATGTGCAGGGCGGGAAGGTGATGCGCCTTTCCCAGCCCCAGCAGATTATGGCCAGCGAACGGAAAATCCTAGAGGAGGCTTATGCCGGCGATATTATTGGTGTTTTTGATCCGGGTATTTTTTCGATCGGAGATACGCTTTGCATGCCGAAGGAACAGTTCCGATATGAAGGGATACCGACTTTTGCCCCCGAACATTTTGCAAGAGTCCGCCAGATGGACACGATGAAGAGAAAACAGTTTGTAAAAGGGATTACGCAGATCGCACAGGAAGGAGCGATCCAGATCTTCCAGGAGTTTAATACAGGAATGGAAGAAATTATTGTCGGTGTTGTAGGAGTGCTCCAGTTTGATGTATTGAAATACCGCCTGGAGAATGAATATAACGTAGATATCCGTTTGGAACCCCTGCCTTATGAGCATATCCGATGGGTGGAGAACAAGGATGCGGATATTTCCAGGCTGACGGGAACGTCTGATATGAAAAAGGTAAAGGATATGAAAGGGAACCCGCTGCTGCTGTTTGTGAATTCGTGGAGTATCGGCATGACACTGGACAGGAATGAAGGATTGGTTTTGGCAGAATTCGGGCGCAATGAATGAGTGAAGAAAATTAAGAAAATTAATTTCCGAAGAATAGTTTTCGGAAGAGGTGTCCGGCTCTGGGCGTACAGTGGCGGGAACGAAGCAGGGAGGATGCGGATGAAGAGAAAAAAGAGAATAATTTTGTGCTTCCTTGCTATGGCGCTTGGGGGCTTGGGCGGCATTGGATGCGGAATGCCTTTTGGAACAGGGGAGCCGGAGAAACCGCCCGTAACAGTTTATGAGGCAGAAGGGGAAGAACAGCAGGAGCTGCCGGAAGAGGAAACGCAGGAAAGTGAATCCGGGAAAGAAAAAGTGACGGAGCTGATGACAGGCGATAAAGATGATGATTCGATCCGCCTGTCAGTAGGACTTTCAGAGGAGGCGATTCCGAATCTGCTTGCCGGACAGGAGGGGAATTATTGTTTTGAACATTTGTATGGGGAAGAACAGCTGATTTACGTAGAGATTTTACAGATATTGAAAGAGCGGGGGGAAGAAGTGCGCCTTACTTGCATGGATACGGAAAAAATAGAAAAAGTATTCCAATGTGTGCTGAACGACCATCCTGAGATTTTTTATGTAGACGGCTATACATTTACAAAATATACCTTAGGAGAGGAATTGAAAAAAATTACGTTTACAGGCACTTATCTGATCGATGAAGCGGAGGCGGAAGAAAAGCAGGGACGGATCGATGCTTATGTGGAAAAATGCCTGTCCGGCCTGCCGCCAGGGGCGGACGAATATGAGAAAGTGAAGTATTTGTACGAATATATTATCAATCATACGGAATATGATGCGGGAGCGCCGGATAACCAGAATATCTGCTCCGTGTTTATATATGGGCGTTCAGTCTGCCAGGGCTATGCCAAAGCCTTCCAGTATCTTTTGGATCGATTGGATATTTCTTCCACGCTTGTGATTGGAAGCGTGTCGGAGGGGGAAGGACATGCCTGGAATCTTGTCAGGATAGACGGCTCTTATTATTATGTGGATCCGACATGGGGGGATGCCTCTTACCAGATGGAAGAATCCGGGGAAAATGATGAATATGGGGGGGAACATCTGCCCACAATTAATTATGACTATTTATGCGTGACTACGCAGCAGCTGGAAAGAACCCATACGATAGACCATGTGGTGGAATTGCCGGAATGCACATCGATGGCGGCTAATTATTACGTGAGGGAAGGAGCTTATTTTACATCGGTGGACGCGGAACGGCTCAAGGAGCTTTTCGAGAGAGAGTATGCGAAAGGAACGACATATGTGACGTTAAAGTGCAGCGGGGAGGACGTATACCGCCAGATGCAGGAGTCGCTGATTGAAGAACAGGAAATTTTCCGTTATTTGGACAGCCCGGACGGCGTAATAGCATATGCGGATAATGCGGAACAGTTCAGTTTGAGTTTTTGGCTGTAAAAAGGTCTATGCAAAATCCGTAAATTTTGGTATGATAGATGGAAACAGGCGAAGTACAAACAACCTTGAATGGAGGAAATCGAATGGAAAAGGAATTGGATAGAAGCGCATATGTAATGGATGCGGATGAAAATACGGGAACGGTAAAAATTGCGGATGATGTGGTTGCCATGATTGCAGGAATAGCGGCTACAGAAGTAGGCGGCGTTGCGGCAATGGCCGGAAATATCACCCATGAGTTCATGAGCAAGGTGGGCGTGAAGAGCTTGAAAAAAGGCGTAAAAGTCGATGTGGTCGGCAAGGCGGTACGGATCGACATGGCATTGATTATGGAATATGGTTATAATATCCCCGCCACCAGCCGCAAGGTGCAGGAGAGGGTAAAGAGCGCGATTGAAAATATGACGGGACTCGATGTATCAGATGTAAATATTCGCATTGCCGGCATTAATATGCAGAAAGACAGATAGGATAAGCATACTATGGGAAGAAGAGAATTGAGGGAACAGATTTTCAAACTGCTTTTCCGCGTAGAATTTAATAATAAGGAAGATATGCCGGAGCAGGAAGAACTGTTTTTTCAGGAAGAAGAGAACACGGCGGCAGAAAAGGACGAAAAGTATATTAGTGCCAAATATGAGGATATTGCGTCCCGGCTGGAAGCCATCGACGATAGCATCAATAAAGCGGCAAAAGGGTGGGATACGACCCGTATGGGCAAGGTGGATCTGACCCTTATTCGCCTTGCTGTTTATGAAATTCAATACGATGATGAGATTCCTACTGGAGTAGCGATCAATGAGGCGGTGGAACTGGCAAAAAAATACGGGCAGGAAAATTCCCCTGCGTTTGTAAACGGGGTTCTTGCTAAATTTGCGTAGGGATATAGGCGAAAATGATGCAGAATGTATATACGGTAGCACAAGTAAATTCCTATATAAAGAATATGTTTACGCAGGATTTTATGATGCAGTCGCTGTTTGTAAAAGGCGAAGTGAGCAACTGCAAATATCATTCCTCGGGACATATTTATTTTACGTTAAAAGATGAGAAAGGAACGATTTCCTGCGTGATGTTTGCGGGGAACCGTTCCGGTCTTGCTTTTCGGATGAAAGAGGGACAACAGGTGGTTGTGGGAGGGGCTGTCGATGTTTATGAGCGGGATGGGAAATACCAGCTCTATGCAAGGCAGATTGTATTGGACGGAGCGGGGCTTCTTTATGAAAGGTATGAAAAGCTGAAGGAGGAGCTGGAAGAGAGGGGAATGTTTGATCCCTGCTATAAACAGCCGGTTCCTAAATATATCGAGAAGCTCGGCGTGGTGACTGCGGCCACAGGGGCGGCGGTCAGGGATATTATCAATATAGCCGCAAGGCGCAACCCTTATGTGCAAATCGTGCTTTATCCTGCAGTTGTCCAGGGGGAGCAGGCGGTTCCATCTATTGTCCGGGGCATCCGCACCTTGGAACGGTTTGGCGTGGATGTGATGATTGTGGGCAGAGGCGGAGGCTCGATTGAAGATTTGTGGGCATTTAATGAAGAAGCGGTAGTACAGGCGATTTTTGACTGTTCTGTTCCCATTATTTCAGCCGTGGGCCACGAAACGGATACGACGATAGCCGATTACGTGGCGGATCTGCGGGCGCCTACCCCGTCGGCGGCGGCAGAGCTGGCAGTGTATGAATACCGGCAGTTTGAAGAAATGCTGGGGGAATATAAGTATACGTTGGAACGGCTTTTCAGAAATAAGCTGGATCTATGCAGGGGGCGTTTGGAGAATCTGGGGCTGAAGCTGAAATATTTGAGTCCGGCAGGGCAGATCCGGGAAAAAAGGACCTATGCTCTGAAATTAGAGGAGCGGATCGAAAAGGCGATGGCGGATGTCCTCACGGCAAAAAGACACCTTTTGGAGGTATATATCGAAAGGCTGAAAGGATTATCCCCTTTGGATAAATTAAAGCAGGGATTTTCCTATGTATCCGATGAAGAGGGAAGGACGGTCGCCAGCATACGGACGGCTGAAATAGGAAAAAACCTGAGGGTGCATGTGAGGGATGGAATCATTACCGCAAAGACTTTGTGCAAGGAGAGTATGGAATGGGAACAAAAAGAAAGGAACTGACATTGGAAGAAGCCTTTGAAATATTAGAGGATACGGCTGGACGGCTGGAAGCGGAGGATATTACGCTGGAGGATGCTTTTAAAGAGTATAAACAGGGGATGGAGATCCTGAAATTCTGCAGCGATAAGATAGACAAGGTAGAAAAGAAGGTATTAAAAATCAGCGAGGATGGAGAAACAGATGAATTTTGAGATGGAACGGAAGGAAAAGGCAGAGAAAATCGAAGCGGTGATCGCAGAATATCTGCCCAGGGAAGAGGGGTACCAGAAAAGAGTAGAAGAGGCGATGAATTACAGCATTCTCGCCGGCGGGAAGAGGCTGCGGCCGATGCTGTTGAAGGAAACTTTTGATATGTTCGGGGGAGAGGGCCGTGTTGCAGAGCCTTTTATGGCCGCTATTGAGATGATTCATACGTATTCCCTGGTGCATGACGATCTGCCATGCATGGATAACGATGAATACCGCAGGGGAAGAAAGACGACGCACGCGGTTTATGGGGAAGGAATGGCGGTGCTGGCAGGAGACGGCTTGTTGAATTTTGCTTTTGAGACGGGGATCAAAGCTTTTTTCCTGGCCAGGGGCGAGAGGGAAAGGGAGAAAGTGGCACAAGCGCTTCGGATATTTGCCGGAAAATCAGGCATTTATGGAATGATAGGAGGACAGACGGCCGACATAGAAGCAGAAAATGCGCAGGATGAGGCGACGGAAGAACAGCTTCTTTTCATCCACGAGCATAAAACGGCAGCCTTGATCCAAAGCGCCATGATGACGGGAGCCATTCTGGCCGGGGCATCTGAGGAAGAAGTAAAAAAAGTGGAAAAATGCGCTTATAATATAGGAATCGCTTTTCAGATCCAGGACGATATTCTGGACGTGACGGGGAGTTTGGAAACGCTTGGAAAAGAGGCGGGAAGTGACGAGAAGAATAAAAAAACGACCTATGTCACATTAAAGGGGATGGAAGAGGCAAAGAAAGAAGTGGAGAGGCTTTCAGAGGAAGCGGTTGCTATCCTATCCTCTTTTGGACAAAGGAATTTATTTTTGGAAGAGCTGATCCGCCGATTAATTACAAGAGAAAAATAAAGCTTCTATTGCCAGTTGCGGAAACAAAGGGAAGAAGGTATGACTATGCTATTGGATAATATTCGCCAGGTAAACGACATCAAGAATATCAAAGAGGAAGAACTCACTTTGCTTGCAGAAGAGATCAGGGAGTTCCTGATTGAAAAGATCAGCGTGACAGGAGGGCATCTCGGCTCTAACCTGGGAGCGGTGGAACTGACGATGGCGCTGCATCTTGCGTTGAATCTGCCGGAAGATAAGATTATATGGGATGTGGGACACCAGTCTTATACCCATAAGCTGTTGACCGGAAGGAGGAGCGGCTTTGAAAATCTGAGAAAGTATGGGGGGATGAGCGGTTTCCCGAAAAGAAAGGAAAGCGACTGCGACGCTTTTGATACCGGGCATAGTTCCACTTCCATTTCAGCTGGCCTGGGCCTAGTAAAGGCAAGAGACCTAAAGGGGGAAAAACATTCGGTCGTGGCGGTCATAGGAGACGGCTCCCTGACAGGGGGGATGGCTTATGAGGCGTTGAATAATGCGGCCAGGCTGGATACCAATTATATTATTGTATTAAACGACAATAATATGTCCATTTCCGAAAATGTGGGCGGCGTATCCAAATATTTGAACAATGTCAGGACGGCGGACGGATATCTGGATCTGCGTGACGGCGTATATAATACGCTAAAGGATATGCCCAAATATGGCAACCAGATGGTCAAATTTATCCGCCGCGCGAAGAACAGCTTTAAACAGCTGGTTATTCCGGGGATGCTGTTTGAAGATATGGGAATCACCTATCTTGGACCGGTGGACGGGCATAATATCGGGCAGATGGTGCGCGTATTCAACGAGGCCAAGAAAGTGAAAAAGGCGGTACTCATCCATGTCCTGACACAGAAAGGGAAAGGCTATCAGCCGGCGGAGAGGCATCCGGCAAGATTCCATGGGGCGGAACCGTTTGTGGTGGAAACGGGGCTGCCGGTTCATCCGAGGACGAAAGCGAACTATACGGATATTTTTTCTACTGTTATGACGAAACTGGGGCAGAGGGATGAAAAGGTGGTGGCGATTACGGCTGCTATGCCCGATGGAACCGGGTTGAAGCGTTTTCGGAATATGTATCCCGACCGGTTTTTTGACGTGGGAATAGCGGAAGAACATGCGGTGACATTTGCCGCCGGGCTGGCCGCAGGAGGACTGAAGCCGATTGTGGCGATTTATTCTTCTTTTTTGCAAAGGGCTTACGACCAGATCCTGCATGATGTATGTATTCAGAATCTGCCGGTGGTTTTTGCTATTGACAGAGCCGGCCTGGTGGGAAGCGACGGGGAGACGCATCAGGGGATTTTTGATCTTTCCTATTTATCTTCTATTCCAAACATGCATATTATGGCTCCCAAAAATAAGTGGGAACTTTCGGATATGCTGAAGTTTGCAGTGAATTTCGGGGCGCCCATAGCAATACGCTATCCGAGAGGCGAGGCTTATGACGGGCTGAAGGAATACAGGGAACCGATCGTATATGGAAAAAGCGAATTTATTTATAAGGAAAAGGACATCTGCCTTCTGGCGGTTGGAAGCATGGTAAAAACAGCATGCCAGGTACGGGAACAGCTGAAGGAAAAGGGATATTCCTGTTCCCTCGTGAACGTGAGGTTCGTAAAACCTATGGACGAAGGACTGATAGAGGAGGCAGCGGAAGACCATAAACTCTTAGTGACAATGGAGGAAAACGTTGCCAGCGGCGGTTATGGGGAAAGAGTCAGAGGATTTTTGGAAAATAAGGGGAAAGCGCTGCTGGCAGTTACGATCCCGGACGAATATGTAGAACATGGTAATGTGGACATATTGAGGCAGGAAATCGGCATAGACGCGGATTCGATAAGGGAGAGGATTCTTGCGGAATATGCCGGACTCTGAAACGGGGGAACGGTATGAAAGAGCGATTGGATGTACTGCTGGTAGAGCAGGGATATGCGCCTTCCAGAGAAAAAGCGAAAGCGATTATTATGGCAGGAAGCGTGTTCGTAAACGGGCAGCGGGAAGACAAGGCAGGAGCTTCTTTTGACAGCGGAAAAATAAGGATCGAGGTGAAGGGAAGCACGTTAAAATATGTCAGCCGGGGCGGGCTGAAGCTGGAGAAAGCGATGACGGAGTTCGGAATTATGCTTGGAGAAAAGATATGCATGGATATCGGGGCATCGACCGGCGGTTTTACCGACTGCATGCTGCAAAACGGTGCGGCGAAAGTATATTCCGTGGACGTAGGGCATGGGCAGCTGGACTGGAAGCTGCGGAATGACGAAAGGGTCGTCTGCATGGAAAAGACAAATTTCCGCTATATGCTTCCGTCAGATATCGATGACCGGCTGGATTTTGCTTCGGTGGACGTTTCCTTTATTTCTCTTACCAAAATATTAATTCCGGCAAGAAATCTGCTGAAAGAAATGGGGCGGATGGTATGCCTGATCAAGCCCCAGTTTGAGGCCGGAAAAGATAAAGTCGGAAAGAAGGGCGTGGTCCGGGAGCCGGAAATCCATAAGGAAGTCATAGAAAAAATAATAGATTTTGCCGACAGCATCGGTTTTTCCGTACAAGGGCTTAGTTTCTCGCCAATTAAAGGGCCGGAAGGGAATATAGAATATCTGCTATATTTGCAAAAACCGGAATGGATACCCGAAGAAACGCAGCGTTTGACAGAAACGGAAGCCCAGCATGGATTGGAAAAAATCACAAGCGGGAAATGCGGGCTGTCGCAGGAACAGGAAATGAAAGAACGGATCGCCAAGGTTGTGGAGGATGCCCACGGGGCATTATAGGAATTGGGAGAAGATGGATCATTTTTATATTATTACAAACGGACATAAAGACCGGGACTTGAAAAAAACAAAAGAAATTGAACAATATTTGCAAAGGCATCATAAAAAATGCACCGTCCAGATAAAGGAAATGGAAAAAGAACATGGTTATACGGATGCCGCCCGGATACCGGCGGATGTGGACTGTATTCTCGTATTAGGAGGGGACGGAACGCTTTTACAGGCAGCGAGGGATATTATTCAAAGGGATATTCCGCTGCTTGGAATTAATTTGGGGACTTTAGGATATCTGGCTGAAATAGAGGAGGCGGGCATGGAAGCAGCCTTGGACCAGCTTCTGGAAGGCAGATACGAGGTGGAGCAGAGAATGATGCTGACCGGCAGGATCATACGGGGGGAAATACATAAAAAAAGGCATGAAGAAAAAGGCGTTACCGGGCATGAAATGGAAGAGTCCAGCGCGTTGAACGATATTGCAATTACAAGGAGCGGTTCTTTGCAGATTATCTGTTTTCGGATTTCCGTCAATGGGAAGTTTTTGAACGAATACCAGGCAGACGGCGTGATCGTGGCAACTCCTACGGGTTCGACCGGATATAATCTTTCGGCGGGAGGGCCGATCGTGGAACCGAAAGCGGAACTTATCATGATAACGCCCATCAGCCCCCATACGCTCAGTACAAGAAGCATTATTCTTGCACCGGAGGACAAAGTAGAGGTTGAAATCGGATCAGGAAGAGGAGAAGCCGCACAGCAGGTGGAAGTTAATTTTGACGGCAGCCATAATGTGACATTGTACACTGGGGACCGGGTGGCCATCGAAAGGGCGCAAACGACCACTGGCATTGTAAAATTGAATGAAGCAAGTTTTCTGGAGATACTGCACAGAAAACTGAGCGTTTAAAAATAGAAGGGTAAAAGAGTTCACAGCGGAATTGGGGGATAAAGAACGATGAAAAAGAGCAGACATGGAAAAATCATTGAGTTGATCGAAAACTACGACATTGAGACGCAGGACGAACTGGCGGAGCTGCTAAAGAAAGCGGGCTTCCAGGTGACACAGGCGACTGTTTCCAGGGATATCAGGGCATTGAAGCTTTCCAAAGTGCCTACAGGAAACGGAAAGCAGAAGTATGTGGTACTCAAACAGGACGACAGCTTTTTAGGGGACAAATATATCCGTGTGCTGAAAGATGGTTTTGTTTCTATGGATATGGCGCAGAATATATTGGTGATCAAAACGGTTTCCGGAATGGCGATGGCGGTTGCGGCTGCGCTTGATGCCATGAAGATGAGGGAGATCGTGGGTTCCATAGCCGGGGATGATACGATTATGATGGCGATAAGAACGGTAGAAGATACCCGCATTGTTATGGACAAGATCCATAAAATGATGGATATTTAAGAATTTATGTGTATTAGATTTTTGCCCGGAGCACATAAGGAGTGAAGAAATGTTAGTAAGCTTGCATGTAAAAAACTTGGCGTTGATTGACGAGGAAGAGGTATTTTTTGGAGAAGGATTAAACATCCTGACCGGGGAGACAGGAGCAGGGAAATCCATTGTGATCGGTTCCGTGAATCTGGCTTTGGGAGCGAAAGCGGATAAGGATTTGATTCGGGCCGGAGCAGAATATGCTTTGGTAGAACTGGTCTTCCAGTTGAGCAGGGAGCAGGAGGAGCGGCTGAGGGAAATGGACATTTTCCCGGAGGAAGACCATACCTTAATCATACAAAGGAGAATTATGCCGGCCAGGAGCATATGCAAAGTGTGCGGGGAAACGGCAGGAGCCAGGCAGTTAAAAGAAATTGCAGGGATACTTATCAATATCCATGGACAGCATGAGCATCAGACATTGCTGCAAAAGAAAAAATATAAGGAAATATTGGATGGTTATGCCGGAGAAGGCTCTATAGCACTAAAAGAAGAGATCAGGGAATGTTATAGGGAGTTTGTGGGACTTAGGAGGGAGCTGGAAGAGAATACGGGCGATGAAGCGGCGAGGGAAAGAGAAGCGTCGCTTTTAAGGTTTGAAGTGGAAGAAATCGAAAGGGCGGATCTGTGTCCGGGGGAAGATGAAGAGCTGGAACAGCTTTATCATAAAATGATAAACAGCCGGAAGATCAAAGAAGCCGTATACAGCGCCTGCCATATGACGGGATACGGCGAGGGGGAGAACGCCGGGGAATATATCGGCAGGGCTCTGAGGGAGTTAAAGAGCGTTTCTTCCTATGACAGCGTTCTGGAAGAACTGGAAACGCAGCTTGAGGATATCGATAACCTGCTGGGCGATTTTAACCGGGCAGCTTCTGCTTATATGGACGGCCTGGAGTTTGACGGGGAAGATTTTGCAAAAACCGAAGAGCGTTTGAATCTGGTCAATCATTTAAAATCAAAATACGGAAAAAATATAGAGGAAGTTCTTGCATATAAAACCCAGGGAGAAGAAAGACTAAATATATTGGAAAATTATGAGATATATCGGAAAGAGATTTTACAGCGCCTTGGGCAGACGGAGGAAAAACTGCTGAAGCTATGCGGCAAGTTGTCCGATGTGCGGAAAAAATGCGCAAAGAAGCTGGGGAAAGAGCTGAAACAGGCATTGCTGGAACTGAATTTTGAAGAGGTGCGGTTCGAGATAGCAGTGAGTCCCTGTCCGGAAACGCCGGCTTCTGACGGATATGATGACATAGAATTTATGATATCGACGAATAAAGGGGAAGCGCCGAGGCCTATGAGCCAGGTGGCGAGCGGCGGGGAGTTATCCAGGATCATGCTTGCTTTTAAGACGGTGCTGGCGGATAAGGATGACATTGAAACCCTTATCTTTGATGAGATCGATACGGGCATCAGTGGGAAAACGGCATGGAAAGTGTCGGAAAAACTGGGAATTCTTGGAAGGAACCATCAGGTGATATGCATTACCCATCTGCCCCAGATTGCCGCTATGTCGGATGTTCATTTTTTAATAGAAAAAAGTGCAAAAAAAGACCGGACAGTTACAACAATCAAAAGAATATCGGAAGAAGACGACTTAAGGGAATTGGCAAGAATGCTGGGAGGCGCGGAAATTACAGAAGCAGCCCTCCAAAATGCAAAAGAAATGAAGGAACTGGCAAAAAATGCAAAATAACGATTTTGCCAAAAGTATACTAAATTAAAATCCTTAAGTTTTTCACATACTAAAGAAGATTTTTGAAAGGATGTGAAAACTTGAAAAGGAAAAGCCATAAAAAGAAAAACGGGAAAAGCAGTAAAAGCAATATTGAAAAATATAGAACGTGCCTATATTTCGCTTTGGCAGGAAGCCTTGCCGCTTTGGTATTTACCTGCTATTTTTCTTTATGGAGAAAAGTGCCTTCTAATATAAAGATTAAAGCAGGAGTGGACCAGACGCTGGATTTCCAGGTTCCCGCATCAGGGGAAATATATAAGGAAGCTGTAGAAGTAAGCGGATTTACCAAATCGAACATACCAAGGGACAGCATCCATATCGATTTTGCGAAGCCGGTGACGATTAAAGCGAATGCCATCGAAAAATATGTCCTTGACCTGAAGCTGTTCGGCATTATACCGCTAAAAACGGTGGATGTGCAGGTGATTCAGAATAAAACCCTGACTCCGGCGGGAATCCCCATAGGCATTTATGTAAAAACCCAGGGGGTACTCGTGATCGGAGTAGGGGATTTTACGGGGGAAGAGGGACAGAAGGTTTCCCCGGCTCAGTATGTTCTTAAGTCAGGGGATTATATTACCCAGGTCAATGATGAAGAAGTCACGGGCAAAAACGATTTTATGGAAAAAGTAAAGCATAGCGAAGGACAGGAACTGGTGATGAAGGTGCGAAGAGGCGAAGAGGATCTGACCTTAAGCGTCAGGCCGGAAGTCAGCCAGTCCGGCGATTATAAGATCGGTGTGTGGATCAGGGATAACGCGCAGGGAGTAGGGACGATGACTTACCTTAACGAAAGCGCGGATTTCGGTGCGCTGGGGCATGGCATAAACGATGTGGATACGAGTACGCTGATGGAACTGGAAAAGGGAACGCTTTACCACACGGAGATCATAGGAATCACAAGAGGGAGCAACGGCGCGCCGGGAGAACTGACAGGCTATATCGAATATGATGAGGATAATATTATCGGCGAGATAACGGAGAATACGGCGGAAGGAATTTTCGGCACCTGCAACGGACAGATTTACGAAGCGATTTCTAACGAAGCTCTTCCTATTGGATTGAAGCAGGAGATCAAGAGGGGGCCGGCTCAGATTATTTGCAGCATTGACGGGATGCCGAGCCGTTACGATATAGAAATCATGGAGGTACATCTGGACAACGACAACGTCAACCGGGGGATCGTCCTGCGGATCACGGACGCGGAGCTGTTATCCCTGACCGGGGGAATCGTTCAGGGAATGAGCGGTTCGCCCATTATCCAGGACGGAAAGATCATAGGAGCCGTCACCCATGTCCTTGTCCAGGACTCGACGAAGGGATACGGAATTTTTATTGAAAATATGCTGTCGCATTAGATGGCACAATTAAAATCGCACGATGCGGCTCTCCTTTTTGTCAGAGGGCGCTGCGCCTGGGGAAAGGCTATGGGGTTGGACCGGCACTGGCAGGGGTAAATTTTCCAGCTGAAGCTCCCAATCAGATTTCACTAATGAAATGGGCAAAACGTATCAGCCGAACGGGCCGGAAGCAACGGACATCCTGTCCTAGGCTTCCTAAACTTGCCATCCATGGCAAGTTTGCCCTGATGTTTCGACCATTTCATAAGTGAAATTACTGATTGTACGCAACAGCTGGAAAATTTACCCCTGCCAGTGCCGGTCCAGCCCCATAGCCTTTCTCCAGGCGCAGCGCCCTCTGACAAAAAGGAGAGCCGCACCGTGCGATGGATTAAGGTTGAATACTCAAATAATGTTCCATTATAATAGACTATAGCAGTATTTGGAAATTGCTGGCATTTGCTTTGGATTTTCAGATATAGGCAATGAAAAAAGTCGGAGGTTTGATATGGAGCAGCTGAATCTAACGTCAACAAAGGATAATGAAAGAGTCTATAAGATACTCGGCGACCTGATGAATATGGATAAAGAGTTTCAGATTATGATTACCGTTCCTTCCGGTAATAAAAACGCGTCCATAACGGGGCAGGATACTATGACAAAAAATACGGGACCTGTGCGGGATCTGGAAAAAGATGTGACGGATATGATACATGAGATCGGTGTTCCGGCGCATATCAAAGGCTATCAGTACCTTCGCGAGGCGATTATGATGTCCGTGGAGGACAATGAAATGCTCAGCTCCATTACCAAGGTCCTTTATCCGTCCATTGCGAAAAAATACCAGACGACGCCAAGCCGCGTGGAACGCGCGATCCGGCATGCGATTGAAGTGGCATGGAGCAGGGGGAGGATGGAAACGCTGGATGCGCTTTTCGGTTATACGATCAATACCGGAAAGGGAAAACCGACGAATTCAGAGTTCATCGCATTGATTGCGGATAAAATAAGATTACAATATAAAAATTAAATTAAATCTTTCAAACGCTTCCAATATGATGTATAATATTGCTAATTCTATTGGAGGTATGGCTATGAAAAAAATATTATTTGTTGCATCGGAAGGTGTTCCGTTTATTAAGACGGGTGGTTTGGCAGATGTAGTCGGTTCCTTGCCGAAGTGTATTGACAAGGAGTATTTTGATGTGAGGGTCATGATTCCTAAGTATACGTGCATGAAACAGGAAATGAAAGACCTGATGACTTATAAGACACATTTTTACATGGATTTCAACTGGAAAAATGAATATGTTGGGATTTTAGAGGCGGAAATGGATGGAGTGAAGTATTACTTCATCGATAATGAATCTATGTTTAACGGGTTTAAGCCGTACAGCGATAACGTTTTGGATGAAATCACGAAGTTTTCATTCTTTTCCAAAGCGGCTTTATCGACGCTGCCATTGATTGATTTCAGGCCGGATGTCATTCATTGCCATGACTGGCAGACGGGGCTTATTCCGGTATATTTGAAAGAGCGCTTCCAGGGAAATGAATTTTTCCGTGGGATCAAGACAGTTATGACGATCCATAACCTGAAGTTCCAGGGGAAATGGGATGTCAAAACTGTCAAATCCATTACCGGGCTGCCGGATTATTTCTTTACCCCTGATAAGCTGGAAGCATATAAGGATGCCAACCTGCTCAAAGGAGGCTTGGTATATGCCGATGCCATCACAACGGTAAGCGATACTTATGCGGAAGAAATAAAAACTTCTTTCTACGGTGAAGGATTAGACGGGCTGCTTCAGGCAAGGAGCGGCGATCTGAGAGGAATCGTGAACGGGATTGATTATGATGATTTTAACCCGGAAACGGACAAATACATCGACCATAATTACAATTCCGTGAATTTCCGGAAAGAAAAGATAAAGAATAAACGGGCTCTGCAGGCAGAGCTTGGACTCGAACAGGATGATAAGAAGATGCTGATCGGCATCGTATCCAGGCTTACGGATCAGAAGGGCTTTGACCTGATAGACTATATGATGGATGAATTGTGTCAGGATGCTGTGCAGATCGTAGTTCTTGGCACAGGCGAGGAACGTTATGAGAATATGTTCCGCCATTTTGACTGGAAGTATAATAATAAAGTTTCGGCAAATATTTTCTATTCGGAAGCGTTATCCCATAAGATTTATGCATCCAGCGACGCTTTCCTTATGCCTTCTTTGTTTGAACCCTGCGGTTTGAGCCAGCTGATGGCGCTTCGATACGGCACCGTGCCGATCGTGAGGGAAACAGGCGGCTTGAAGGATACGGTACAGCCTTATAACGAATATGAAAATACAGGAACGGGCTTCAGCTTTACGAATTATAATGCCCACGAGATGCTGGCATCTATTCGGTATGCGGAACGTATTTATTATGATAAGAAACGGGAATGGAATAAAATCGTTGACCGGGGGATGGCAGTTGATTTCTCTTGGGAGGTATCCGCGAAAAAATATCAGGAAATGTATGATTGGCTGATAGGATAAAAAAGGACGGATACTTTTATGTCTGATAAGAAGAGTATGTCTCAGGGCCAGGGCAGAAAGAATAAAAAGGACGGGTTTATTATGCAGGCCGGCATTCTGGCGGCAGCCTCTATCATATGCCGTATGATAGGGCTGCTGTACCGGGGGCCGCTGACAGGTATTATAGGGGATGAAGGGAATGGATATTATAGCACAGCCTATAATATTTATACCATCGTCCTCTTGGTATCTTCCTACAGTATTCCGTCGGCGATTGCAAAGGTGCTTGCGCAGAGACTTGCGTTGAAAGAATACCGTAATGCGCAGCGAATTTTTAAATGTTCGCTTGTTTATGTTATGGTAGTCGGAGGAGCGGCAAGTCTTATCCTGTTTATAGGAGCGCCTTCTTTTGTTATGGGCAATTCTATACCAGTTCTCCGGGTTTTTGCGCCGACTATTTTTTTCTATGGTTTGTTAGGAGTGCTGCGGGGATATTTCCAGGCGCACCGTACGATGATGCAGACTTCGGTATCCCAGATATTGGAACAGATTTTAAATGCAGCTGTCAGTTTGGGAGCTGCTTATGCGCTTATGCAGACTGCGGCGGCTGCGGGGGGGGACGGCAGCACCCAGGCGATGTATGGGGCGGTCGGCAGCGCGATCGGAACAGGATCCGGCGTAATCGCGGCTCTGCTGTTTATGGCGGTTATTTATTTGCTGAACCATAAGATGATAAAGAAGCGGGCGGATTACGACAGGACGGAAACGCAGGAGTCTTACTGGGACATTTTTAAGCTGATGATGGCGGTGGTGACACCGTTTATTTTGAGTACCTGCATTTATAATCTGACAACCGCCCTGAATCAGACAATTTATTTAAGAATGATGGTCAAATATAAAGAAATGGACGTGATTGCGGCGACGACGGAATTAGGGATCTTTTCCACAAAGGCTGTCACCATTTCCAATATACCGATTGCCCTTGCGTCGGCGATGTCTTCCGCGATTGTTCCGACAATCGCATCCACTTATGCACAGGGTTCGGTGAAGCAGACAAAGAAGAAAATAGCGTATGCCATCAAAGTGACGATGCTGATATCCATACCGGCCGCAGTCGGAATCGGTGTATTGGCGCGCCCGGTCATGATGGTGCTTTTTCCGCAGCTGGAATCTCTGGAGCTGGCTTCCCGGCTGTTAGCCGGCCTGGCGGCGACAGTGGTGCTATATGGGCTTTCCACGTTGACCAATGCGGCGCTCCAGGGAATCGGGAAGGTAAATACGCCGGTGATTAATGCAGTGATTGCGATCGCGGTTCAGACAGCAGTATTGGTTTCCATCCTATATTATACAGACTGGGGAGTATATGGCGTTATGGCTGCTACCGTGTTATATTCGCTTCTCATGTGTATTCTGAATAATATTTTTATGAGGAAATATTTGGGTTATAAACAGGAAATCGATAAGACATTTGCACGGCCTGTTTTTTGCGCGGTGATCATGGGGGCGGCTGCCTATGGAATATATGAGGGAATGAGCTATGTTCTGGCACTGTTTATGGAGTCAGCATACTTTATGAACTTAATTGCCTTTGGCATAGCGGCTTTGATAGGAGCCATGTTGTATTTTGTGCTGGCAGTTAAGCTGAAAGCGGTAAAAGAGACAGATCTCAAAGGGCTGCCGAAAGGGCAGATGATCGTAAAGGCGGCAAAGAAAATGAAACTGCTGTAAAATGCGGTATTTGAAAAGCATGACAATGAAGAAAGCCATAGACGATTTTCCTTTTTTAAGGAAGGTTGTCGGAGGACAGATCCAGTTCTTTTCCGTCAAGAACGGCTTGGACAAGCGTATTGTTTTTATAAGATAATTTGAGGGAGAAGAAGGGTGCGTTTTCTTCCAGAAGACGGAAAAAGATCAAATCGCCTTTCCAGAGGTTCAGCTCTTCCAGCCTGTCTTTAGGAACCCATTCCAGCGTGCCTTCGCCGCATTCTTTCAGCGTCCCGGTAAACTGGTCCGCTGTGTAAAGAAACATGTAATAATCGGTAATATCGTTGCAAAGGAAGGTGATGATGCCGCGGCAGCGGTAAGAGGTCAGGGTGAGACCGGTTTCTTCCCTTGCTTCGCGCAGCAGGCATTCCTCCGGGCTTTCCCCGGATTCGAAATGACCGCCGATGCCGATCCATTTATCTTTGTTGATATCTTTTTCTTTCTTGATCCGATGCATCATCAGGTAGGAATCGTCTTTTTCAATATAGCAGAGCGTTGTTAAAGTCATGGAGATATCCTTTCTTGTGGAAGGGTTTGAAATGCCGTGTATATCTTATAATGAATGGAAGGAATATGCAAGCAGTTTCCGCGACGCAAATCAATTTTTGCAGCCAGCATAGTGCGCATGGCAAGCCGAGGGGAATCAAAACTGCGGGCGGCCGGGAAACGGGCCTGGCATGGGCTGGGATTTTCTGCTGAAGCTTCCAATCATATTTCACTAATGAAATGGGAAAGTATGGTCAAACCGATCGGGTCGGAAAAAAAGGACATCCATGTCCTTTTTTCCTGAAATTGCCATCCATGGCAATTTCTCCCTTGGGTATTGACCATTTCGTAAGTGAAATTACTGATTGTACGCAATAGCAGAAAATCCCAGCCCATGCCAGGCCCGTTTCCCGGCCGCCCGCAGTTTTGATTCCCCTCGGCTTGCCATGCGCACTATACTGGCTGCAAAAATTGATTCCTATGTGCTTCCGCAGAGCCGATATAAGAGAGAAAAAAGATTGACAAATGATGTATTTTTTTGTACAATAAAAAAACTTCTATGAGGGAGTAGTTCGCAGTGGGAAGATATCTGCGGTAATATCAACATAATGATGAAAATCTGGTATTACCTTAATGAATGAGACTCATAGGCATTGGTGGAAGCGTCAGTGTCTATGAGTTTTTTGCATCTTATAGGTGACTGCGCTGCAAGGACGCATGTTTTTTATCAGAAAAGCATGGAACAAAGGAGGACGTGATATGGACATTTTTACACTTTTTACTTTAGCTGTGGGGCTGTCGATGGATGCTTTTGCCGTATCGATATGTAAAGGGCTTGCGATACATAAGGTGACATGGAAGAAGGCAGCTATAGTAGGAGCCTGGTTCGGCGGTTTTCAGGCGTTGATGCCGGCCATAGGCTATACGTTAGGCATACAGTTCCGCGAAAAAATAGTTTTTATCGACCATTGGATCGCTTTTATCCTGCTTGTGCTGATCGGGGTTAATATGATAAGGGAGGCCTGCGGCAAAGAAGCGGAGAAAACGGACGATTCCCTGGCTTTCAGGGAGATGTTCGTCCTGGCTGTGGCAACCAGTATCGATGCGCTGGCAGTGGGAGTAACGTTTGCTTTTTTGTCAGTCCATATTTTATCCGCAGTAGCTTTTATCGGCGTTGTAACCTTTTGCTTTTCTATGGCGGGCGTAAAAATAGGGAATGTGTTCGGTACAAAATATAAAGCTAAAGCAGAGCTGGCCGGGGGCGTTATCCTGGTCTTTCTTGGAATAAAAATTCTTTTGGAGCATTTGGGTATTCTATAGGAAAGAACCATATCTGCACTCCAATAAGTTGTAAAAATTTTTGATTCGTATTTGAAAAAAGAGAATAAAATCGGGTCTGCCGGAAATAATAGAAATGCAAACTATTATTTATCAGGAGGTATGGAAAATGGCTAATATATCAGAGTTGGATTTACAGAACCTGCGTCATTTGATTGGCGGATACGATACGACCCACTGCAAGATGAAGGAGTATGCAGAGTGTGCGACGGATTCCAGCGTAAAGCAGTTTTTTGAAAAAGGCGCACGGTCGGCAATGGATAACAAGCAGCAGTTGATGAAATTTTTGCAGTAGGAGGGAACAGATATGCAGGAAAAAACGATGGTGGCAGATACTTTGGCGGGAATCAACGGAGAATTGGTTCGTTACGGCGGCATGATCGCGCAGACAGAAAACAAGGAATTGAAACAGACATTGAAACAGTTCCGTAATGCCTGTGAGCAGTCGCAGGAAGAACTGTATCAGATCGCAAGGGAGAAATCTTATTATGTGCCGGCGGCAAAGGCAACGCAGGAAGAGATTGACCATGTAAAATCTCTGTTTAAGAGCGGAACTTTATAAGAAATTTATCAGGAACCTATGGAAGGCGCGTCTCAACGGGACGCGCCCTTTTCTGGTGTGTCCGGTGCGTACACGGGAAAGGAAAGGTGTACTTGCGATGCATAATCTTCCGGGCTGACCATGCGTTGATATACATGGCAGAAATGGGAAGAGACCATTTCTGCAGACGGCGCTGCTTTCGGCAAAAATTTTTCCATGTGCTGGAGCGGGAAAAAGAGAAGCCGGTAGGGGACACCGAATACGGATGCCCGCAAGCCGGTGAAAACCGCGCCGTTTCTTTCATAAAAAGCCAGGCGTTTGCAGCGGATGGCGTATTCGGAAGAATTCCCTGCATAGTCAGGATCTTCCGATTCGATCAGAAATCCCGGAATATCCAAAAAGGAAGCTTTTATATATTGCAGGAAAAGGGAGCCGATTCCGCAGCTGCGGTAATCTTCCATGACAGCGAAATAATCCAGAAGGCATCCGCCTTTGTCCGGGAGAAGGGTAAAAAATGCATATCCCAACAGGCAGCCAGGATCCTGGCGCATATAAAGCCCGTATCCAATATAAATTCCTTCCGCAGCCATCCGCCGGATGGAAGAAACGGGTTTCCTTTCGTCTTTGGGGAAATGCCTGATGGCATGGGAAGTATAAATGGCAAGAATCTCTTCGCTGGTTAATCTTTTTATCTCGATATCCTGTTTTTGTATGGTGTCGACTGACATATTTTCCTCCGTGACGCGTGATTATTTTTTATGGTTCCTGGATCTGGCAAAGGCGACTGATATCGGAATCCATTACCATGGAATAGTTCGTATGGTAAATGACGAAGCCAGGTTTTCCGCCGTTCGGTTTTTTAATATTCCTTTTTTCCGTATAATCAATTTCGGCTTTTTCCTGTCCTCTGGCCCTGGAATAATAAGCCGCCAGCTTTGCCGCCTCTTCAAACGTACGGTCAGGCAAAGGTTCTCCTTTGGTTTTGACGATGACATGGGAACCGGGAATTCCTTTGGCATGGAACCACCAATCGTTGCCGGAAGCAAAGCGGAAGGTCAGCTCATCGTTCTGGAAATTGTTTTTTCCGACATAAATGTGATATCCGTCGCTGCTGATATAGTGGAAGGGGCGGCTGGTAATTTTTATTTTTTTGTCGCCGCCTTTCCGGCGGATATAGCCGTTCTGCACAAGCTCTTCCCTGATCTGTACAAGATCTTCTTCGGCTGCGGCAATATCCAGAGAGGCGCTGATGGATTCCAGATGTTCGATTTCCTCTTTTACCTCAAGGGTCAGGGTGGATAACGCTTCATAGGTACGTTTCATTTTATTATATTTCTCAAAATACTTTTTCGCGTTTTCCAGCGGAGTTATCGTTGGATCCAGGGGAATTTCGATATCTTCGTCCGTGTAATAATTTCTGGCAGTGATCGACTTGTCCCCAGGGGAAGCCTGATATCCATAAGTATTCAGAAGTTCTCCATAAACCCTGTATTTTTCTCTTTTTTCCGTATCTTTGATCTGCCGCAGCTGCAAGTCGTATTTTTTGACATTGCGTTCCAGGGCGGTCTGCACGATCCTGCGCAGATCGGCGGATTTCTGCCGGATTCTGCTGATGGAATTCCGCTGGGCGTAATACCGTTCCAGCATAGAGCTGACGGAAGTCTCATTTTTCCGTTCTTCGTCCTGATACATTGTGAGCGGAAGAACGGAAAACTCCACAGGAGAACCGTGTTCATAAACAATATTTGGAGTAAAATCTCCGATTTGGATATGAGTTACGGCGTTTTGGAAAACATCGTATAATTTTTGTGCATCGCTTTCGGAAAGGGAAGCGGCGGAGGCATCCCCGTCGAGTCCGGCGCGGAAACAGAGTTCCTGGGCAAATACGGGAGAAAGCCCGGTATAAGAGCCATAAAGGAGTTTATAAACCGGCTGGCCGCCGGAGCGGATGGCCTGGAAAAATTCTTCCTTGTCTGTATTCAGCGCATCTTTCTTTTTCTGCGTTTCCGGAATAAAATAAGAGCGGCCGGGCAGCACTTCACGGACGCTGCTGACCATGCTGGAAATATGTTTGATGCTGTCGATGATCCTATCTTTATCGTCGGTAAAAATAATATTGCTGTGCTTTCCCATGATTTCGATGATCAGGTTTTTGCTGCAAAGATCGCCCATTTCATTCAAATGTTCGACCTGGATTCGGACGATTCGTTCCAGTCCGGGCTGGGAGATCCGTACGATACGTCCGTTCTGGATATGCTTTCTAAGCAACATGCAAAAGCCGGGAGCTGTCAAGGGGCTTTGCTTGTTGTTTTCTGTCAGGTAGATCAAGGGCAGGGAAGCGCTGGCTGAGATAAAAAGACGCTTCTGCCCGCCGTTTACTTTTATTGTAAGCATCAGTTCGTCGCTTTCCGGCTGCGCGATTTTATAAACGCGCCCTCCCGTCAGGCTGTCATTCAATTCTTTTACGATACCAGCGATCGTTACGCCGTCAAATGCCATAGTTGTATCCTCTTTTTATATGGAAATCAATGATTCAGTTCTTGTAACTTAATGATTCTACAATATTTTCAATGGTTTTTCAATGGTTTTCCATAGCCGCATTTAAACAATCCTTGACTGAAAGGATGAGGTATTCTATAATAATATGAAATACGCAAGGGCATGGATTGGAGATGGCGGAAGATCATGATAAAAAGTATGACAGGCTTCGGCAGGAATGAAATGTCGGAAGAAAAACGCAAGATCACGGTAGAGATCAAGTCGGTAAACCACAGATATTTGGATGTTAATATCAAGATGCCGAAAAAACTTAACTTTTTTGAGGCGGCTATTCGGGCAGAGCTGAAAAAATATATGCAGCGGGGCAAAGTGGATGTATTTATCGCCTATGAAGATTTTACCGAATCCAATGTATGCGTGAAATATAATAAAGAGCTTGCGGCAGAGTATATGGGCTACTTGGAGAAGATGGCGGAAGACTTCGGGCTTGATAATGATATCAGGGTTTCGGCTCTGTCCCGTTATCCGGAAGTGCTGACGATGGAAGAGCAGTCTGTGGATGAGGAAGAGATCTGGAAAGCTCTGTGCGGCGCTGTCCAAGGGGCGGCTGAAAAATTTGTGGAGACGAGGCTGAAAGAAGGCGAAGCGCTGAAAAATGATTTGATTGCCAAACTGGACGGGATGTTGGAACATCTGTCTTTTATTGAAGAACGTTCGCCGCAGCTTGTGGAGGAATATAAGGATAAACTGCGGGAGAGGGTTCGCGAACTGCTGGAAGATACGCAGATAGAAGAAAGCCGCCTCTTGCTTGAAGTAACGCTTTTTGCGGATAAGATATGCGTGGACGAAGAACTGGTTCGTTTAAGGAGCCATATAGAGACGACGAGGCAGACGCTGATAGACGGCGGAAGCATCGGCAGGAAGCTGGATTTTATTGCCCAGGAAATGAACAGGGAGGCGAATACGATTCTTTCCAAGACGAATAATATGGAGATATCCAATCGGGCGATCGAGCTGAAGACAGAGATAGAAAAAGTACGCGAGCAGATACAGAATATAGAATAAGAAAAAGGTTAGTCCGATGAATAAGCTGATTCATATAGGTTTTGGGAATATCGTAAACGCAGAAAAAATAATAGCAGTGGTCAGCCCCGATTCTGCGCCTGTGAAGAGAATGGTGCAGCATGCGAGGGAATCGGGGATGGCGATTGACGCTACCCAGGGGAGAAAAACGAAGTCGGTGCTTGTGATGGAGAACAGCCAGCTAGTGTTGTCCGCGCTTTTGCCGGAAACAATTGCAAACAGGGCACAGACGGAAAACGGAGAAATAAATGAAGCGTAAGGGTATTTTAGTGGTTGTTTCAGGATTTTCAGGGGCAGGGAAAGGTACCTTGATGAAGAACCTGATAAAGACTTATGATAATTATGCATTATCCATTTCCATGACGACCCGCCAGCCCAGGGATGGGGAACAGGAGGGAAGGGAATATTTTTTTGTATCGAAAGAGGCGTTTGAAGAAAAAGCGGGGCAGGACGGGCTGATCGAATATGCCTGCTATTGCGGCAATTATTATGGAACGCCGAAGGAATATGTAGAGACACAGCTTGGAATGGGCAAAGATGTTATTTTGGAAATTGAAATACAGGGTGCCTTGAAAATAAAGAAAAAGTTTCCATCCGCGCTGCTGCTTTTCGTGATGCCTCCGTCTGCGGAGCAGTTAAAAAAACGTCTGGCCGGCAGGGGGACGGAGACGCAGGAAGTAATCGAAAAGAGGCTCCACCGTGCCGTGGAGGAAGCAAAGGGCATCGGGAGCTATGATTATATCGTGGTCAACGATGATTTGGAGATGTGTACCAGGGAGCTTCATTCCATCATCCGGGCGGCGCATAGCGCCGTTGCCAGGAATGAAGAGTGGATAGAAAATATGAGACAGGAACTGGACGTTCTGGTGAAAGGAGAAAAATAATGTTACATCCATCTTATTCAGATTTAATGAAAGTAGTCAACAGCGAGGTTGAGCCGGGGGAAGCTCCTGTAGTCAACAGCAGGTATTCTATCGTTATGGCGACATCGAAAAGAGCGAGGCAGATCATTGCCGGGGAAGAACCGATGGTTGACGGAAAAGGGAAAAAGCCTCTGTCCGTTGCAGTAGAGGAGTTAAATCAGGGAAAGATCAAGATATTAAGCGAAGAAGAGACGGAGGATGGAAACATCCTGGAAGAAGACGGTATGGAGCAGGATGAGGAATAGTAAAAGTTTCGGGCTATATGCCGGACAGGGGGTACCGGGATGAAAATATTATTAGTATCCCTTGGATGCGATAAGAATCTGGTGGATTCGGAAGTCATGCTGGGAACGCTGGCAGAGAAAGGATATACTTTTACAGACGATGAGTCAGAGGCGGAAATTATCATTATCAATACATGTTGTTTTATTAATGATGCGAAGGAAGAAAGCGTGAATGCCATATTGGAAATGGCAGAACTGAAAAAAACGGGCCGACTGAAAGCATTGATTGTAACCGGCTGCCTGGCACAGCGCTATCAGAAGGAGATAAGAAAAGAGATCGCAGAAGTGGATGCAGTTGTCGGCACTTCTGCTATTGATAAGATTGCAGAAATAATAGAGGATGTTATGGCGGGCAAAGGCAGGGAGCTTTTGATGCCTTTGGACAGAAGGCCGTCAGGAAACAGAAAAAGAATCGTGACGACCGGCGGGCATTATGCATATCTGAAGATTGCAGAAGGCTGCGACAAACACTGCACTTATTGCATTATACCGAAAATAAGGGGAGGATACCGGAGCGTTCCTATGGAAGAGCTGGCGGCTGAGGCAGAGGCTTTGGCAGATGAAGGGGTAAAGGAACTGATCTTGGTTGCCCAGGAGACAACCTTGTATGGCATGGATTTGTATGGAGAGAAAAAGCTCCCGGAGCTGCTGACAAGGCTGTGCAGAATCCCCGGGCTTTATTGGATACGTATTTTATACTGTTATCCGGAAGAGATTACGGATGACCTGATCCGGGTAATGGGACAGGAAGAAAAAATATGCCACTATCTCGATATACCGGTGCAGCATGGCTCGGGCAGCGTATTAAAGAGAATGGGAAGGAAAACGGACAGTGCGCAGATTCGGGGCATCATAAAGAAATTGAGGGAAAAGATCCCCGATATTTGTCTGCGGACGACTTTGATTACGGGATTTCCCGGCGAGACGGAAGAAGACCATGAGATTTTGATGGAATTTGTGGATGAGATGGAATTTGACCGTCTTGGGGTTTTTGCATATTCGCCGGAGGAAGATACCGCTGCGGCGCTGATGCCGGACCAGATAGAGGAAAGCGTAAAGGAAGAGCGAAGGAACGCCCTTATGGAACTCCAGCAGGAGATCGCTTACGAGGCGGCGGAGAAAATGGAAGGGAAGAGCATCTATGCCATGATAGAAGGAAAGATTGCGGACGAAGATGCTTATGTGGCGAGGACTTATAAGGATGCGCCCAATGTAGACGGATATCTTTTTATTCATACGGACAGACAGCTTATGAGCGGCGACTTTGTAAAAGTTCGGATTACGGGTTCTTATGAATATGATTTAATAGGAGAAATATGCGATGAATTTACCGAATAAACTGACAATTCTAAGGGTGGCGATGATTCCGTTTTTTGTTTTGTTTATGCTGATTCCTATAACAGGGGGGGCGGATAAATGGATAGCCCTTGCTTTGTTTATAGCGGCGAGCCTGACGGATTTGCTGGACGGGCATATTGCCAGAAAATATAATCTGATCACTAATTTTGGCAAGTTTATGGATCCGCTTGCAGATAAGCTGCTGGTATGTTCGGCGCTGATCTGCCTGGTGGAACTGGGGAGGATCCCGTCCTGGATAGTGATCGTCATTATTGCCAGGGAATTTATTATCAGCGGATTCCGGCTGATTGCATCGGATAACGGCGTGGTGATCGCGGCCAGTTACTGGGGGAAATTTAAAACAACTTTCCAGATGGTGATGATCTGCCTGATGATCGCCGATCTGGATGTTCTGCATCTTCTTACGGATATTGTTATGTGGATTGCGCTGATATTGACGGTGGTATCTTTGTTGGATTACCTCGTAAAAAATAAAGAAATTATGAAGGAAACAAAATAATAGGAACGGATGGGGCAACAGAGCGGACAGGAAAAGGTAAGAGGACGATTATGACAGTAGAATTAATATCGGTTGGGACGGAACTTTTGCTTGGGAACATTGTAAATACGAATGCGGCATATCTGTCGGAAAAATGTGCGGATCTGGGTTTATCCTGCTTTTACCAGAGCGTGGTAGGCGACAATGGGGAAAGGCTGGAGGGCGTGCTTAAGATGGCGCTGGAACGAGCCGATATTGTCATTTTGTCGGGTGGACTGGGACCTACGGAGGATGATTTGACGAAAGAGGTTGCGGCAAAGGTGATGGGCCGTAAATTGTTGATGCATATACCGTCTAAAAAAAGAATCGAAGAGTATTTTGCCAGCCGTAATATCGAGCTGACGGAAAATAATTGGAAGCAGGCGATGATGCCGGAGGGGGCCGTTGCAGTAGACAACGAAAACGGCACGGCACCGGGCGTTATTATAGAAGACGGGGAGAAAAAGGTGATACTTCTGCCGGGGCCGCCCAATGAAATGATTCCAATGTTTGAAAAAAGCATTATGCCTTATCTTGCGGGCAGCGATTCCGGCGTGATTTATTCACAGACGGTAAAGGTCTGCGGCGTCGGGGAAAGCAAGGCAGAAACGCTAATCAAGGATATGATTGACAGCCAGGATAATCCGACGATTGCCACTTATGCAAAAAATTGTGAAGTGCATTTGCGGGTTACAGCAAAGGCGGCTGGCGAAAAAGAAGCGAAAAAACTGGTGAAGCCGGTAGTCAAGGAACTGAAAAATCGATTCGGCCCCTGTGTTTATACGACGAACGCGGATATTACTTTGGAAAAAGCGGTTGTGGATCTTTTGGTTGCCAATAAGCTTACGGTGAGCACGGTGGAGTCTTGTACCGGAGGAATGCTGGCAGCAAGGCTCATCAATGTTTCCGGGGTTTCGGATGTATATAAGTCGGGATATATTACGTATTCCAATAAGGCAAAAAGAAGAATATTGGGTATCAAAAAAGGATTGCTGGAAAAGAAGGGAGCGGTCAGCGAAGAAGTTGCCAGAGAGATGGCAAAGGGCGCTGCGACAATATCCAGAGCAGAAGTGTCTGTATCGATCACTGGCATTGCGGGACCTGGAGGAGGAACGGAAGAAAAACCGGTTGGTTTAGTCTATATTGCATGCAGTGTATGCGGCAAAATAAAAGTCAGGAAATATAATTTCAGAGGAAACCGGGCAAAGATAAGGGAAACGGCCGTGTCGTCCGCGTTAATTCTGATGCGGCAGTGTATTTTGGAATACTATAGCGAGGTTACATTTTAGGAGGGGTTTTACAGCTGTTGCCTGATTAGGCAGTATGGGGGTGGGTATGGATAGACAGGATCAGACTACCGATGGAAAATTTGAAGGCGGGATTTTTAGCAGGATGGTGATGGAAGAGAACGAGGCGGGCCAGGATTCGCCGGAACCCCATTATTTTAATTATGCGTCTGTTTATATGGAAAAGCAGAAACCTTTGGAGAAACCTCCAGCGGAAGAAGCGTTTAAGGAAATTCCAGAGTCCCTGGGGGAGGGAGAACCCGGTGACTCGAAGGAAGCGGGGGTTTCAGGAAAAGCAAGGATTACAGAGGAGCCGGAGTTTTCGGAGGTTCCTCGTTTTTCCAAAGTACCTGGCGGTTCGGAAAGGCATGAATATGAGAAAAAACCGAAGCCGGGACAGGAAGCCGGGGCAGGCTATGGCTATCAATACATCGAAGATGGTGCATGTCGGTGCCGGAACTGTCCGAACAGGCAGAAATCAGGGCAGACTGTTTTGGTCGTTATATCATTGACAGCGGTTGCGGCATTAGCCATTGCCTTTCTTATAGCGGTTTTTGGCCTTGTGACGGTTTCTTTATGGAAAGCGGGGCGACCGACTGAACGTACAGCGGATGCCGTGGCAAATGCTGCCGCGGATGGAGAAAAAAGAACCTATTTTGGGGAGGAAACGCCGAAAAAAGGTTTGGGGGATAAGTATGGGGAAATTCCCTTGCCTGGAACAGAGGGGGCCGGGGAATATTATGGTGAAATTGCCGATGCCATCCGTACGGACCTGAATTATTCCATCGAATGGAAAAATTATGAATATGAGGGAAACAGCGATAAAGTGACAATTGCGGTGGACTATCCCGTAATCGAAGGAAATGTTCCGAATCTGGAGGTCATTAATGATATGATAGATGATGAGACGGAATATTTTGAGGAATATTATGCGGAATATTCCAAATATATGATGCCGGAGGAAAGTTTTCTGGTATATTCGGAAGGTTTTGTCACGTTTATGGATCCGGAAGTGATGAGCGTGGTATTCTGCGAAATGATATATACGGACTATTGGACGGATTATGGTTTGTACTGCCTGAACATCGATATGGAGAACGGAGTGGTGTTGGATAATAGCAGCATTATGGATATTGATGATGAATTTGCCGTAGATTTCCGTAAAAGGTGCAGACAGCAGAACGGGTCAGTGAGTGATCTTGACTCTATGACAGACCAGGAAATTGTTCATTATCTCACAAGCGGCGGAACTTCCATCCTTTTTTATACACCCCTTGGAATGGAAGTGGGGCTGAATATGGGGGAATATTATGTAACGGTGACGTATCAGGATTATGAAAAGTATCTTCAGAAGTATTGACTTCCATGTAATATAATAGCTGAATCATTTTGCGTGGCATGGGGCAGGATTTTCTCTTCCGTTGCGCCATGCCGTCTGCAAAAATTGATTCTCGTGGTTTTGTGCTGTTTTTTCTTGTTATTTTCTATGGAATATGCTATATTAGAAAAAAATATTCGTGAGGAAACAAGAGCATTCTTTGCTTTTCTTTCAGGCTTCAGGCATATCGCCTAATTTCCACAAAAAATAACCAAAATGAATATGCAAGGGATGTTTATGGGACTTATCCTATGTTATGATCATAATATACGATATATTTATGAAAAATGATTGACAAAACCGAACGTTTGTTTTAGCATAAGAAAGAACAAATGTTCTTGGATTTGCAGTCGGACATGTAATAGATACGTGTTAGCCCAAATATATGTTTGAAGTAAAAAGAAAAAGACAAGGAGAAAGATAACAGATGGAAAGAGAAGAAAAATTAAAAGCATTGGACGCGGCGCTGGTACATATAGAGAAGCAATATGGGAAAGGCGCTGTCATGAAACTGGGCGATCCGAGCGCGCAGATGAATGTGGAGACGATACCGACGGGATCCTTAAGCTTGGATCTGGCACTGGGACTGGGCGGTATTCCTAAGGGCAGAATCATTGAGATTTACGGGCCGGAATCCAGCGGTAAGACGACAGTAACCCTGCATATGATTGCAGAAGTGCAGAAAAAGGGAGGAATTGCTGGATTTATTGATGCCGAGCATGCTCTAGATCCGGTGTATGCAAAGAATATAGGGGTGGACGTGGATAACTTATATATATCCCAGCCCGATAACGGTGAACAGGCTTTGGAAATTACAGAAACCATGGTGCGTTCCGGTGCGGTCGATATTGTGGTAGTGGATTCGGTTGCCGCATTGGTGCCGAAGGCAGAGATTGACGGAGATATGGGGGACAGCCATGTAGGACTTCATGCCCGCCTGATGTCCCAGGCGCTGCGGAAACTTACAGCAGTGATCAGCAAATCCAATTGTACGGTAGTATTTATTAACCAGCTGCGTGAAAAGGTAGGAGTTATGTTCGGAAATCCGGAGACGACCACAGGAGGACGCGCGTTAAAGTTTTATTCCTCTGTGCGGCTGGATGTAAGGAGAATAGAGTCATTGAAGCAGAGCGGGGAAGTGATCGGAAACAGGACGAGAGTAAAAGTGGTGAAAAATAAGATCGCGCCTCCCTTTAAAGAAGCGGAATTCGATATTATGTTCGGGGAAGGGATCTCGGCAGTAGGGGATATTTTGGATTTGGCAGCCGAAAACGGCATTATCAATAAAAGCGGCGCATGGTATGCATATGGAGGAAATAAGATCGGCCAGGGACGGGAGAATGCGAAACAGTATTTGAAGGACAATCCAGAGATATGCAAAGAAATAGAACATAAGGTAAGGAGCCATTTTGGGCTGGAAAAGGATGCGGAAGCGGCGGAAACGAAGATGCCTGAAGCCAAGGAGCCGGCGGCTCCTGAGGAAAAGAAACGGGCAACGAGGACGGCGGCGCAGAAACGGGGAGAGGAATGACAGTAACAGGGATCGAGGAGATCAATCATAAAAAAGCCAAAGTATTTATAGACCATGAGTTCGCCTTTGTGTTATACAAAGGCGAACTGCGTCTTTATGGGATAGAAGAAGGAAGAGAGATTGAAGAAGGGGAATACTTGGAGATTACGGAAACGGTACTGCCTAAGAGGGCGAAGCTTCGATGCATGAATCTTTTAAAGAGCCGGGCATATACCGAGAAACAGCTGAGAGATAAGCTTGTCCAGGGAGAATATAGGGAAGATGCGGTTGAGGAGGCGATTGCCTATGTGAAGTCTTATGGATATATCGATGACAGGAAGTATGCGGAAGACTTTATTTCCTGCCATATGGCAGACAGGAGCCGGAAGAAGATGGAATTGGATTTGTGCAGGAAGGGAATCGACAGGAAAATCATACAGGAAATCATGGAGCGGCTGACAGAGGAGGGGGAAGGGCCGGATGAATTTTTGGCAGCCCAAAAATTCCTTGAGAAAAAAAATTTTGATCCGAATCATGCCGGAAATAAAGAAAAACAGAAGATGTCGGCATTTTTATATAGAAAAGGATTTCATATGGACATAATAAGAAGAGTACTTTTACTTGACATAACATCAATTTAAGTTTAAAATTTAACTGTTGTAAAATCGCTTGTATTACATTCTATAATAGATAATAGTACAATGAAAACTAAATAAGGAGGTGCTCCTGTACATGGATGTTGTAATAGCGGTAATCGTGACTCTGATTATCTCGATACCAGTATCTGCCGCAGTAGCTTCATCCTATCGCAAGAAAGTCGTGGAATCCAAGATCGGCAATGCGGAGGATAAAGCGAGGGAGATCATCGATGAGGCACTGAAAACTGCTGAGACAAAGAAGCGGGAATCATTGCTCGAGGTCAAAGAAGAATCCATTCGTACCAAGAACGAATTGGACAAGGAGATCAAAGAGCGGAGGGCCGAAGCGCAGCGTTATGAGCGCAGGGTTCAGCAGAAGGAAGAAAACATCGATAAAAAGGCAGAAGCTATTGAGAAGAAAGAAGCAAGCTTGGCATCAAAAGAAGAAAATCTTGCTAAATTACGGGAAGAAGTCGCGAAACTCAACGAACAGAGATTACAGGAACTGGAACGAATCTCAGGATTAACCTCCGATCAGGCAAAAGATTATTTGTTAAAAATTGTGGAAGACGAAGTAAAACATGAATCTGCTGTAATGATTAAAGAAATGGAAAGCAGAGCAAAGGAAGAGGCGGATAAGAAAGCGAAAGAATATGTGGTTTCCGCGATACAGAAATGCGCGGCCGACCACGTATCTGAGACGACGATATCTGTGGTACAGCTTCCGAACGATGAGATGAAAGGACGGATCATAGGCAGGGAGGGAAGAAATATCAGAACTCTCGAAACGATGACAGGCGTGGACCTCATTATTGATGATACGCCGGAAGCCGTTATTTTATCCGGTTTCGATCCGATCCGCCGCGAGGTTGCGAGAATTGCGCTTGAAAAATTGATTGTGGATGGGCGTATCCATCCGGCAAGAATTGAAGAAATGGTGGAAAAAGCGCAGAGGGAAGTCGAAGTAATGATCAAAGAAGAAGGTGAAGCGGCTACATTGGAAGTCGGCGTGCATGGCATTCACCCGGAGCTTGTCAAATTACTTGGAAAGATGAAGTTCAGAACCAGTTATGGTCAGAACGCTTTGAAACATTCGATTGAAGTTGCCCAGCTCTCCGGCTTGCTGGCGGCAGAAATGGGACTGGATGTGAGAATGGCAAAGCGTGCAGGATTGCTCCACGATATAGGAAAAGCGGTAGACCATGAAATGGAAGGCTCCCATATTCAGCTGGGCGTTGACCTTTGCAGGAAGTACAAGGAGTCAGCGACAGTCATTAATGCGGTGGAATCGCACCATGGCGATGTAGAACCCCATTCTTTGATCGCGTGCCTTGTACAAGCTGCAGATACCATTTCGGCGGCAAGGCCAGGTGCGAGAAGGGAAACATTAGAGACATATACAAGCAGATTAAAACAATTAGAGGATATTACAAATAATTTTAAAGGCGTTGATAAATCTTTTGCTATACAGGCGGGTAGAGAGATTCGTGTAATGGTAGTTCCAGAACAGATTACCGATGCAGATATGGTATTGCTGGCGAGAGACATTTCCAAACAGATTGAAGCTGAATTGGAATATCCGGGCCAGATTAAAGTAAATGTTATCAGGGAATCGAGAGTTATTGATTATGCCAAGTAGGCAGCCAAGCAAGGCAGTATAATTAAGAAGAGATAAGGAAAGTATTGGGAATGTAAGGTTTTCAAGACTTTCCTTATTTATATTTTAAGGAAAAATAGTTGAAAAAAGTCCTTGTGCTATCGGAAACCTTGTAGTAGAATATACGAAGTGTATGATTGTATACGATAATCCCAAAAGTATTTTCAAAGGAGCATGGTCGAAGATGAAAGCGTATGAGGCATTGAGCAAAGAGGAATTACTTCAACTGCATACCCAATTATTAAAAGAATATGAGGATGCAAAAGGAAAGGGACTGAAACTGGATATGTCCAGGGGAAAGCCTTCGATAGCGCAGATGAATATGGAAATGGGCATTATGGATGTTCTTGGGTCTGTTGCGGATTACCAGACGGAAGCTGGGACAGACTGTAGGAATTATGGTCTTTTAGACGGCATTCCGGAAGCAAAAAAAATGATGGCGGAGATGATGGGGGCCGCTAATGCGGATCATGTGATCGTATGCGGAAATTCCAGCCTCGCGATTATGTATGATGCCGTTTCCAGGTGCATGTCCCACGGCGTTTTGGGCAACACGCCATGGTGCAAACTGGATAAGGTGAAATTTTTGTGTCCGGTACCCGGGTATGACAGGCATTTTAAGATTACGGAGCATTTTGGCATAGAGATGATAGCAATACCCATGCGGGAAGACGGCCCGGATATGGATATGGTGGAGGAATTGGTAAGCACGGATGAGGCCATAAAAGGGATATGGTGCGTGCCGAAATATTCCAATCCCCAGGGGTTCTCCTATTCGGATGAGACAGTAAGGCGGTTTGCGGCATTAAAACCGGCGGCGAAGGACTTCAGAATTTTTTGGGATAATGCATATGCGATTCATCATCTGTATGAGGATGAGCAGGATGAGATTCTGGATATCCTGTCGGAATGCGAAAAAGCGGGAAATGCGGATATGGTATATGAGTTTGTTTCTACTTCGAAAGTAAGTTTTCCGGGCGGCGGCGTTGCTGCGGTGGCGGCATCCAAAGCGAACGTGGATGAGATATTAAAATCCATGACCGTGCAGACAATAGGATATGATAAAATAAATATGCTGCGCCATGTCAGGTTTTTTAAGGATCTGGACGGATTGAAGGAGCATATGAGAAAGCATTCCCAGATCTTGCGTCCGAAGTTCGAAGCTGTATTAAAAGTGTTGAACTCGGAACTCGGCGGACTGGACATTGCGGAATGGACGGAGCCCAAAGGGGGTTATTTTATTTCTTTTGAATCTATGGAAGGCTGCGCGAAAGAAATCGTGGCAAAATGCAAGGAGGCAGGAGTTGTGCTGACCGGGGCGGGAGCAACATTTCCGTATGGGAAGGATCCGAAGGACAGCAATATCCGTATCGCGCCTACTTTTCCGACGCAGGAGGAGCTGGAAGCGGCGGCTGATTTGTTTGTGCTTTGCGTGAAGTTAGTAAGCGTGGAAAAACTTTTAAGTGGAATGAGGTAAAAAATGGCGGAGGAATTTAAGAGACTGGATCGGAAACTGGTTTATCATGGGGCAATCGTTGATTTTTATAAGGATACGGTTCAGGTTCCCAATGGAAATGTAGTGGAATGGGATTTCATCGGGCATAAAGGCGCGGCGGCGGTAGTTCCTGTCAGGGAGGATGGAAAGCTGTTAATGGTGCGCCAATACCGCAACGCTTTGGACAGATACACGCTGGAAATCCCGGCGGGCGGCCTGAACGGAGCGGATGAGCCGACAAGGGATGCGGCGGCACGGGAGCTGGAAGAAGAAACAGGATACCGTTCCGATGAACTGGAGTGGCTGATTACCATCCGCACTACGGTAGCTTTCTGCAACGAAAAAATAGATATCTATACGGCAAGAAACCTGGTTAAGACTAAACAGCATCTGGATGAGGATGAATTCATCCACGTAGAGGCTTATTCTGTGGAGGAACTGACGAAAATGATTCTGGAAGGAAAAATCGAGGATTCCAAAACGGTTTCTGCCATTATGTCCTATAAGGACAAATACTGTTAAGAATATGAATGCATGAAGTATGTATCGCCGGCAATGGACATATATTATATAAATGTCAGGGCGTCGGGGAGAAAAAGAATGCACCAGATATATCGAACAGACAGCCGGCATATTAGCTGGCTGTATTTATTTTTGGGAGGCTTTTTAGTTGGCGTTTTCGCAATGAATATATGGAAAAATCTATTCTTACAGGATATGGAGCTTTTGAACGCGGCTTCCCTAAGTCGGTTGAGATATTTGGAAGTGGATGGGGGGGCTTTCTTTTTATATGTACTGAAAGAAAGGATAGGAATGGTTTTTCTTTTGTGCATTCTTGCTACGACTTATATCGGCATTTACGCAGTGTCCTTTTTTGCCCTGTGGATGGGGGCGATGGCAGGAGTTTTTTTATCTGTGGCATCGATCCGCTATGGATTAAAAGGAATTGCATTAATTGCGGCCGGTATTTTACCGCAGTATCTGCTTTTGGTTCCGGCTTGTGTCATGCTGATGAACTGGTGCTACCAGTTGAGCATGGCGCTATATCATCCAGAAAGGGCGGCCGATCTCCGTTATGGTACGAAAAAACAGTATTTGATGAGAAAGGCCGCGCAATTATTGCTGATTCTTGGAGCGGTTATGGTCGGCAGCGCGATAGAAAGCTATATCAATCCGATGCTGCTTTCCGCCTTTTTAAAGATATTTTAATGTATTTTATATGTTTTCCGCAAGATCATAGATAAGGCGTTTGGAATCTTCCCAGCCAAGGCATGGGTCGGTGATCGATTTACCATAGATGCCCTCGCCGATCTTCTGGCAGCCCTCTTCGATATAACTTTCCACCATGACTCCTTTCACCAGATGATGGATATCCGGACTCAGCTTTCTGCTATGCATAACTTCTTTTACAATACGTATCTGCTGCTTAAACTGCTTGTTGGAGTTGTTATGGTTAGCGTCGATAATGCAGGCAGGATTTTTCAAATCCCTTTCCGCGTAGAGGGAAAGGAGTGTGTTCAAATCTTCGTAATGGTAATTGGGAAGGCTTCTTCCATATTTATTGACCGACCCCCTCAAAACAGTGTGCGTCAAGTCATTGCCCGTAGTTTTCACTTCCCATCCTCTGTAAATGAAAGAATGCGGGTGCTGGGCAGCATAAACGGAATTCAGCATAATGGAAAAATCGCCGCTGGTCGGGTTTTTCATTCCGGCAGGGACATCGAAGCCGCTGACAGTCAGCCGGTGCTGCTGATCCTCCACGGAACGTGCGCCGATTGCTACATAAGAAAGAATGTCGGAGACATAACGCCAGTTTTCGGGATACAGCATTTCATCTGCCGCTGTCAGGCCGGATTCATCAATGGCGCGTATCTGCATTTTACGCATGGCGATCAGCCCCGCAAGAAAGTCGGGCTTTTTTTCAGGGTTTGGCTGATGGACAATGCCCTTATAACCCTCCCCGGTCGTGCGCGGCTTGTTCGTATAAATTCTGGGAATCAGGATAAGCTTGTCTTTGACCTGTTCATGCACTTTGGCCAGCCGGGTGACATAATCGCAGACGGCATCTTCATTATCCGCAGAACAGGGGCCGATGATGACAAGGAATTTATCGCTTTTCCCGGTAAGGACTGCCCGTATTTCGGCATCCCTTTCCTGTTTTAAAACAGCCAGTTTCTCCGGCACCGGAAACTGCTTCCTGATTTCGTCCGGCGTGGGAAGTTTTTTTATAAATTCAAAAGACATGGACGTATACCTCCATTGTGTATTTTACAACCACCCCATTATAATCCATCGAAAGGAGGTATGCAAGGGTGAGGATATGGAAATCAAAGAAAATAATTTTGGCAGAGCGCATCGCGCCGGGAAATGCCAGAAGGGGGGCGGCGGTCAGGGAGGGAAGGGGGCTGGCAGGGAATGCTGTTTTTGCTGGAGCTTCCAAGCAGATTTTACTAATGAAATGGGCATATGATATCAAGCCGACCGGGTCGGAAACGACGGACATCCTGTCCGATGTTTCCTGACATTGCCATCCATGGCAATGTCACCCTGGGATGTTCACCATTTCATAAGTAAAATGGCTGCTTGTACGCAACAGCAAAAACAGCATTCCCTGCCAGCCCCCTTCCCTCCCTGACCGCCGCCCCTCTTCTGGCATTTCCCGGCGCGATGCGCTCTGCCAAAATTATTTTCTTTGATTTCCCTGATTCCCTTTATCTATCTGCCAATATCCACATAGCAAATCCGCTATTTCAAGTATTTCCTGACGGCTAGTATGCAAAGCAGCGTCTGTAAGAGCTGGCTGGCGAGGAGGCCCCAGAGGTAGCCTTGGATGCCGAAAAGAGGAATGGCGTAAAAGACGAACAGCAGACGGAACAGGAGGCTTAACATGCTGAAAGTGAAAGTCTGGATCGTTTTTCCAAGGCCGTTTAAGATGCTGTTCAAGGTGCTGGCGATGTATAGGAAGGGGCAGATGAAGCTGAGCGTGAGGATGAAGCTGCCGGCAAGGGCATTTTGGTATAGGAGCATGCCAGCCAGCCTTCCGAAGCAGAGGAAGAGGGCGGTGCAGAGAAAGCCGAGCAGCAGGCAGTATTGGATGGATTTACGCACCGCTTTGCGGATTGTCCCGTGGTTTCCCGTGGAATCCGCTTCCGAGACGATGGGAAGGAGGAGGACGGAAATGGAATTGGTAATGGCGGAAGGAAACAGGATCAGCGGGAGGGCCATTCCTGTCAGCACGCCGTATACGCTTAATGCTTTGGCATTATCGTAGCCGTAACGCATCAGGCATTGGGGGATGTAGATCGCTTCAATGCTCTGCAGGAAATTGATCAGGGTGCGGTTTAAGGACAAAGGAACTGCCAGGGAGAGCAGTTTCCCGGCATGTTGGCGAAAAGAGAAAACGGGCATATGGATCTGGGGAACCAGATGTCTGGATGCCGAATGCCTGGAAGCCAGATGTCGGGACATGCTCAGGGAATAAAAGCGGCAGTAAATAGCGATGAGGGACACGAGCATGGATGCCCCTTCCCCGATAACCAGGCCGACAACGGCGAAGCTGATGGTGGGGGAATAGCCTTTCGCATGGTATATGGCATAAATAAAATAAACGCTGCCCACGCGCACGATCTGTTCCGCAAGCTGGGTGAGGGATGGAACGGCAGTCTTGCGAATACCGTAAAAATAGCCGTTAATGCAGGAATGAACCGTTGCCATCGGGATGGAGAGGGAGATGATCCGCAGGAGCGGGGCAGTTCTTGGCTCGAAAAGCAGTTTTCCGGCGATCATATCGGAAAAAGTGTATATATAGGCAGCGCAGACGGCGGACAGGAGCATGGAGATGCTAAAGCCGGTAAACAGCGTGCGGAAAGAAGAACGGTAATCACGGGTCGTTGTTTCGCTTGCCACGTATTTTGATATGGCGGTCTGCATGCCGGATACGGTGACAGAAAATGTGAGGGCGAGTACCGGGGAAGTGAGCTGATAAAGGCCCATGCCTTCGGCACCGAAGACGCGGGATAAAAAAATACGGTAAAAAAAGCCGATAAAACGGCTGGCAAATCCAGTAATTGTGAGAATGATGGTGCCAGTAATAAGAGGATTATTTTTCTTCATGCATAACCTGTATGAGGAATTTGTTTATAAATATATGCAGTCCGTTTTATTGACAGAACAGGGGAGGAGTGGTATAGTGAAAACACTTAATTCGTAGTGGTTTACTAGGAATTGAAAAAAGAAAGGATTGAGCATATAAAATGGGAGAGTTCATTTATTTAGATAATGCGGCGACGACGAAAACGGCGCCGGAAGCAGTGGAAGCGATGCTTCCCTATTTTACGGATTTTTATGGGAATCCCAGCAGCATTTATTTCCTTGGGGCATCGGCAAGGAAGGCGGTAGCGGAAATGCGGGAGCTGATCGCGTCTACTTTAGGGGCAAAGAGCAACGAGATCTATTTTACCGGCGGAGGCTCCGAGTCCGATAACTGGGCGCTGGTGGCCGCAGCGGAAGCGTATGGGGAGAAGGGGAAGCATATTATAACATCGGCCGTGGAGCATCATGCCGTTCTTCATACCTGTCAATATTTGGAAAAGCGGGGGTATGAAGTGACATATGTCGGCGTGGATGAAAACGGCATTTTGAAAATGGAGGAACTAAGGGCGGCGATCCGGCCGGATACGATATTAATTTCGGTGATGTTTGCCAATAATGAGATAGGAACCATACAGCCGATCAAAGAAATCGGCGCGCTGGCGAAAGAACGGGGCATACTTTTCCATACGGACGCGGTGCAGGCTTATGCCCACTTGCCGATCCAGGTGGATGAGATGAACATTGATATGCTCAGCGCCAGCGGCCATAAATTCCATGGGCCGAAAGGAACCGGCTTCCTTTATATCCGTACCGGCGTAAAGATACGTTCCTTCCTTCACGGCGGACAGCAGGAACGCGGAAGACGGGCGGGTACGGAAAACGTACCGGGCATTATAGGGCTGGGAGAGGCGGCGCGGCTTGCTTTTTCCCATATGGACGAAAGGAGCAGGAAGGAAACAGAACTCAGGGACTACCTGATTGAAAGGATTGGGAAGGAGGTTCCTTACTGCCGGCTGAATGGCGATGCCGGGCAGCGGCTTTCCAATAACGTAAACTTTAGCTTCCGTTTTATTGAAGGGGAATCCCTGCTGATCAGCCTGGACCGGAAAGGAATCTGCGCTTCCAGCGGTTCCGCATGCACTTCAGGGTCTTTGGATCCTTCCCATGTGCTGCTGGCCATCGGCCTTCCCCATGAAATAGCCCATGGATCTTTACGGCTTACGGTGAGCTGGGAGAATACCCTGGAAGAGATGGACCGAACGGTGGAAGCCATAAAGGAGATCGTGGAAAGGCTGCGCAATATGTCGCCTTTGTATGAGGATTTTAAAAAGCAAGCATAAAGAAAAGAGGTAGGAGCCATGTATAGCGATAAAGTAATGGATCATTTTGAAAATCCCAGGAATGTTGGTGAAATCGAGAACGCCAGCGGCATCGGCACGGTAGGAAACGCAAAGTGCGGCGATATCATGCGTATTTATCTGGATATTGATGAGGAGGGGATTATTCAGGATTGCAAGTTTAAAACTTTCGGATGCGGAGCCGCTGTGGCGACAAGCAGTATGGCGACGGAGCTGGTAAAGGGGAAAAGCATCGAAGAGGCGATGAAAGTGACGAATCAGGCGGTCATGGAGGCGCTCGACGGCCTGCCGCCGGTAAAGGTGCATTGTTCCCTGCTGGCAGAAGAGGCTATCCATGCGGCGCTATGGGATTATGCCCAGAAAAACGGCATTCAGATCGAAGGGCTGGCACAGCCGAAATCGGATATCCATGAAGAAGAGAGCGGGGAAGAATATTAAAATGCGCGTGACACATACATTTGAACCGGTTTATGATGAAAAATCAAGGATATTAGTCCTTGGAACATTTCCTTCGGTGAAATCCAGGGAAAATGCTTTTTATTACGGACATCCGCAGAATCGGTTCTGGAAATTGCTGGCAGCGCTGCTGGAAGAAGAACTGCCGGTTACGGTAGAAGAGAAAAAGGCGATGCTGTTAAAGCATGGCATCGCCATATGGGACGTGATCAGTTCCTGCGATATCGAAGGCTCCAGCGACAGCTCGATCAGAAACGTGGAGGCCAATGATATCGCAGGGCTTTTGGCGGTCAGCCGCATCGAAAAAATCTATGGGAACGGCGATAAAGCATGTCGGCTCTATGATAAGTTCTGCAAGGACAGGGCAAAAAAGGAGATTATCCGCCTGCCGTCCACCAGCCCTGCAAACGCCGCGTTTTCCATGGAAAAATTGTTGGAATGCTGGCGGGTGGTCAAAGGAAGCGACGGGGAAACGGAGAAAAAATAGAGTGAAGAGAAAAGTGGTAGTGGGCATGTCGGGGGGAGTGGATTCCTCCGTTGCCGCTTATTTATTAAAGGAACAGGGATATGAAGTCATCGGCGTGACGATGCAGATCTGGCAGGAGGAAGAGCCGGATGCGGTGGAAGAGAAGGGAGGATGCTGCGGGCTTTCGGCTGTTGAGGATGCCAGAAGGGTTGCCGGGTATTTGCAGATACCGTATTATGTCATGAATTTTAAGAAAGAATTCAAAGAAAAGGTGATGGATTATTTTGTGGAAGAGTATCTCCAGGGAAGGACGCCGAACCCATGCATCGCATGCAATCGGTATGTGAAGTGGGAATCCTTGCTGCAAAGAAGCCTTGCCATCGGCGCGGATTATATCGCCACCGGGCATTATGCCAGAATCAGGCAGCTTTCCACCGGCAGATATGCCGTCTGCCATTCGGCAGCGGATCGAAAGGACCAGACATATGCCCTCTATGGGCTGACCCAGTACCAGCTGGCACATACCCTGATGCCGATCGGGGACTATACAAAAGAGGAAATCAGGGAAATAGCAGTGCGCGAAGGGCTTCCTGTAGCGCATAAGCCGGACAGTCAGGAAATATGCTTTGTCCCGGATAACGATTACGCGGCTTTCATAGACCGCCAGGCAAAAGGGCGGGTGCCGGGGCCTGGGAATTTTGTCACCTCTTCCGGCGAAGTGCTGGCAGAGCATGAAGGGATTACTCACTATACGATAGGGCAGAGAAAGGGATTGCGCCTGGCTATGGGGCATCCTGTGTTCGTAACGCAGATACGGCCGGAGACGAATGAAGTGGTGGTCGGGGAAAACGAGGATGTTTTTTCAACAGAACTGTTTTGTAACAGGATCAACTACATGGGGATGGAAGAACTAAAATCCCCAAAGCGGGTGACGGCAAAAATACGTTATGGGCATAAAGGGGCGTTCGGCATGATTGAAAAAACGGGGGAAGATGAAATAAAATGTACTTTTGAAGAGCCGGTAAGGGCGGTGACTCCGGGCCAGGCGGTGGTATTTTATGAAGAGGGCTGTGTGCTTGGCGGAGGGACGATCAAAAGAAGGGAGAATCCGATATGATGATTTTGGCTGACAGCCATTTACATACTTCGTATTCCGGGGATTCGGAAAGCCCTATGGAAAGCATGGTGGAAAGGGCGATAGCGATGGGAATGGAAACGCTGTGCTTTACGGAGCATATGGATATGGATTTTCCTTATGCATCGGCTGAGGAATGGGGATGTTTTGAACTGGATACGGATGCCTACCAGATGGGAATTGACCGATGCAGGGAAAAATATGGAGGAAGGATCGGGCTGAATTTCGGTGTAGAGCTGGGCGTGCAGCCGCACATTGCCGGAAAGCTAAAAGCATATACGGAAAAGTATGATTTCGATTTTATCATCGCGTCTTCCCACATATGCAATAAAAGGGATCCTTATTATCCCGGGTTTTATGAAGGAAGAAAAGAAGAAGAGGCGTACCGCGAATATTTTCAGTCGATCCTGGACAACTTAACAGCATTCAGCGATTTCGACGTATACGGGCATCTGGATTATGTGGTGCGCTATGGGCCGGAAAAGGACAAAAACTATTCTTACGGCCGTTATGCGGATATTCTGGATTCCATACTGCGCCGCCTGGCGGAAAGCGGAAAGGGCATAGAAATCAACACCGGGGCGATTCCCCATGGACTCCGGGAGCTGAATCCCTGCACCGACATTATCAGGCGCTACCGCGAACTGGGAGGGGAAATCATTACGGTCGGTTCGGATGCCCACGCGCCGCAGCGGATTGCGGAAGGATTTGACAGGGCGGCGGATATTTTAAGGGCTTGCGGCTATCAATATTACACTGTTTTTTCGAGCAGGCATCCGAGGCAGGTGAAATTGTAAAGATTTTATAAAAAAACTGGCAAAATGCAAATATTTTTGATTTACATCTTGAATTTTCTGGACAAATTAGGTAAAAT
>OFHO01000127.1_pt1 | contig 72098 bp, 108 predicted proteins | sample 1521531 | NCBI WGS metagenome assembly OFHO01 (sample SAMEA3504124, study PRJEB24116) | mouse gut metagenome | biome: mouse gut; feature: mouse-associated habitat; material: faeces | place: Denmark | collected 2011
CTGAGGGGGCAGATACTATATAATAGTAAGAACCTGCGTTCACAGCCGAAGCCCCGTCCCGGCGGCGTCTCAGGCTGTGAACCCGGATTTCAAGAGCCTATCCAAAAGGGGGCGGACCCATGCCCGTCATTTCCGTAATCGTACCTGTCTACAAGGCGGAAGCCTTGCTCAAAACCTGCATCGACTCCATCCTGGGCCAGACCTTCCGGGATCTGGAGCTGATCCTGGTGGACGACGGCTCCCCCGACGGCAGCGGGGTCCTCTGCGACCAGGCCGCCGCGGAGGACAGCCGGGTGAGGGTGATCCACAAGGAGAACGGCGGGGTGAGCCGCGCCCGCAACGACGGCATCGCCGCCGCCCAGGGGGAGTATCTGGCCTTCTGCGACGCGGACGACTATATTCTGCCCAACACCCTGGAGGCCCTGTACGCCGCGCTGACCCGGGCCGGGGCGGACACCGCCGGGTGCGGGCACCGCCTGCTCTGGCCCGACGGACGGACGGAGGACTACGCCGGGGCCCTCCCCGCCGGGGTCTACGGCCCGGAGGAGCTGCGGGAGGGCATTGTCAAGCCCCTGCTGGGCCAGCGGCTGGACTTCGGACAGGGCGTCCTCAACGGCTTCATTGTGCGCTACCTGTTCCGCCGGGAGGTGGTGCTGGACAACGCCATCGCTTTCGAGGGGGCCTACCTGGAGGACGAGCTGTTCCTGATGGAATACTGCCTCCATGCCCAACGGCTGGCTATGGTGGACGAGCCCTTTTACGTCTACCTCCAGAATCCCGCCTCCGTCACCCGCCGCTACCTGCCCCGCTACCGGGAGGAGTTTAGCCGCTTCCTGGAGCGCAAACGGGCCTTGGTCAAGCGGCACGGGCTGGACGGCCTGTGCCCGGGCTGGGAGGAAAACACCTGCTGGGCGGGCCTGCTCATCGCGGTGGGCAATGAATTTGCCCCAGGCAATCCCAAGCCCATGGGGGAGCGGTCCGCCTACGTCAAGGCCCTGTGCGCCCAGCCGGAGATGGCCCGGGCCATGGCGAGCCTGAGGCCCAAGGGTCTGGCGGGCAATAAACAGCTGGTGGCCGATCTCCTGCTGGGGCGGCACTACACCCTGCTGGCCCTGCTCTACCGAATCAAAAACCGAGGGAAGTGAGCCAATGCACCTGATCCAAGGCAGCCTCGTCTGCCAGTTCCTTGTCCTGCTGTGGGGCGCGCTGTACGGGCTGTACGACAACAGCCTGCTGGCCCGGGCCGTCCGGGCATCCGCCGCCTGGTGGAAGCGGTGGTGGTCCGGCAGCGTCCTGGCCTGGTTCTTCTTTGCGCGGGACGGCGTCCTCACCCGCGCCTGGCGGGACAGCCGCCTGTGCCGGGGGCTGAACCTGCTGGTCAACCTGCCCGCCGCCCTGCTCCACTGGCTCTACCGGAGCCTGCGCCCGGTGTGGGACGACAGCTTCGCCGCCCAGCTGGTGTTCGGCCTGGGGGAGCAGGTCCCCGCGGCCACAGGCTGGGTGATGCTGGCCATCATGATCATCCCCTACGGCCAGTGGAGCAACACCTATTCCCTCATCGGCTTCGTCCTTCTGTTCCTGCTGTCCATCGCCGGGGGGATGCGGCGGCGGAGCCTGCGGCTGGACACAGGCCCTGTGGGAGCCTGGTTCCTGCTCTATTTCGCCGCCGTCTGCCTGTCCTGGCCGCTGTCCATGTTCCCCGCCCTGTCCGCCCGCTACCTGCCCTACCACATCACCTGCGCCCTGTGCGTGCTGACGGTGGTCTCCACCGTGGAGGAGGAAAAGCAGCTGGTCCGTCTGGCGGGCTTCGGCTGCCTGGGCATGGGGGCGGCCTCCGTGGAGGGCATCCTCCAGCGGCTGGGCGGCCTGGAAATGGACCGCTCCTACGTGGATCTGTCCCTGAACGCCGATCTCCCCAGCCGGATCTTCTCCGCCTATGAAAACCCCAACGCCTTTGCCGAGGTGCTGGTGTTCCTGATCCCGGTGGCTGTCGGGCTTCTGCTGGGGGCCCGCTCCCTCTGGTGGAAGCTGGTGGGGCTGGGCACCGCTGGACTGGGCGGGCTGGCCCTGATCATGACCTATTCCCGGGGAAGCTGGGTGGGGCTGGCGGTGGCGGGGGTGGTGTTCGTGTTCCTGTGGAACCGGAAGCTCCTGCCCATGTTCATCGCCCTGGCCCTGCTGTGCGTCCCCTTCCTCCCGGATCACGTCCTCAACCGCCTGCTGACCATCTTCAACAGCGGCGATACCTCCACCAGCAGCCGTGTCCCCCTGTGGGAGGCCGCCATCGGTGTGCTTCAGCGTTCCCCCGTCACCGGGGCGGGGCTGGGCGGGGACGCGGGCCGGGCCGCCGTCCGGGAGCTGGGCACCTTCCATGGCTCCCGGGGGGCCTTCACCCACTCCCATAACGTGTACCTCCAGCTCTGGCTGGAGCACGGCCTGCTGGGGGTCGCCGCCTTCCTGGCGGGCTGCTGCAACGCGGTGAAGCGGGGGGCCAAGGCGTCTGCCCTGTCCGCCTGCCCGCCCCAGGCCCGGCTGGTCATCATCGGCGCGGCCGCCGCGGTGTGCGGCAGCCTGGTGAGCGGCATGGCCGACTATCTGTTTACCTACCCCCGGGTTATGTTGATCTTCTGGTTCACCGTCTCCCTGCTGCTGGCGGGGGTGCGTATGTCCGGGCAGAGCCGGACCCCCTCCGGGGCCCGCCCGTGAAAAACTACTGAAAAGGAAGGATTATCCCCATGAAAGTGATTGATGAGAAGGGCCGCCTGTTCGGCAAGCTGAACGTGATTGACCTGCTGGCCCTGCTGTTGGCGGCGGCGGTGGCGGTGTTCCTGGTGATGAAGCTGGCTAAGAAGGCCGCCCCCGGCCCCAACGCCGGCAACGGCGATCCTGTCACCGTGACCTATACCGTGGCTGTGTCCAGCGTCAAGCCCGAATCCTATGAGGTGGTGCGGCGTTTTGTGGACAAGGCCGCGGGCGAGAAGGACCGGCTCATGACCGGCACCCAGCTGCTGGACGGCTATGTGGTTGACTGCGTGGCGGTCCCCCACATCACCTATGTCACCACCGACGACAACGAGATCAAGGTGGTCCAGTCCACCGGAGAGGACACCCGGCTGGACCTCACCTTCACCATTGAGGCCGTGGTGACCAACACCATCACCAACGCCGTGGGCAGCCAGGAGGTCCGGGTGGGCAACAGCCAGTACGTCAAGACCGCCCACTTTGACTTCTACGGGAGCATCGTGGACGCCACCTGGAGCTACGAATAAAACCGCAAAAAGCCTCCCCGTCCGGACGTTCCGGCGGGGAGGCTTTCCGATTCTATTCAGCGTCAGCGGCCCTCAGTCCGCCCGGCCCGCCAGCTTCTCCGAGTATTCCGCCCGGAAGGCGGCGAACTGCCCTCCGTCCAGGGCGTCCCGGATACGGGCCATCAGGCTGTTGTAGAAGTACAGGTTGTGCATCACCGCCAGCCGCATGGCCAGCATCTCCCCCGCCACAAACAGGTGGCGCAGGTAGGCCCGGGAAAAATTGCGGCACACCGGGCAGTCACACCGGGGATCGATGGGCCGCTGGTCCAGCTTGAACCGCTCGTTCTTCAGGTTCAGCGAGCCCTCCCAGGTGAACAGCTTGCCGTGGCGGGCGTTCCGGGCGGGCATGACGCAGTCGAAGAAGTCCACCCCCCGGGCCACCGCCTCGATGATGTTGGAGGGGGTGCCCACCCCCATGAGGTAGCGGGGCTTGTCCTCCGGCATATGGGGCTCCACCGCCTCGATGATGGAGTACATCACCTCGGTGGGCTCCCCCACCGCCAGCCCGCCGATGGCGTAGCCGCCGCAGTCGATTTTTGCCGTCTCCTTCATGTGCCACACCCGCAGGTCCTCGTAGGTGGCCCCCTGGTTGATGCCGAACAGCACCTGTCCCGGGTTCACGCAGTCCGGCAGGGCCAGCAGGCGGTCGTGCTCCGCCCTGCACCGCTCCAGCCACCGCAGGGTGCGCTCGCAGGACGCCTTGGCGTACTCGTAGGGGGCGGGGTTTTCCACGCACTCGTCAAAGGCCATGGCCACGTCGCTGCCCAGGTTGGCCTGGATCTGCATGGACTCCTCCGGCCCCATGAAGATCCGCCGCCCGTCGATGTGGGAGGAAAAGGTGACTCCCTCCTCCGTAATCTTCCGCAGTCCCGCCAGGGAGAACACCTGGAAGCCGCCGGAGTCGGTGAGCATCGGCCCGTCCCAGTGCATAAAACGGTGAAGCCCCCCCAGCTCCTTCACCACCCCGTCGCCGGGGCGCAGGTGCAGGTGGTAGGTGTTGGACAGCTCGATCTGACAGCCCAGCTCCTTCAGGTCCAGGGCGGACACCGCCCCCTTGATGGCCCCCTGGGTGCCCACATTCATAAACACCGGGGTCTGGGCCGTGCCGTGGGGGCAGGTGAACTCCCCCCGGCGGGCCTTGCCCTCGGTTTTCGTCACTCGAAACATAATTTTCTCCTTATCCATTCTTGAACCATTTCGGCTCCTCCCCCCGTTCCGGGGGAAGCCGGTTCCTTTTCGCGCCCGCTGCGGCCCCCTACGAGATAAACATGGCGTCCCCCATGCTTTCAGGAAGCAGGATGACGGAATCGTAGCTCCACGCCTACAAAACGGTAGGCTGTTTGCATTATACATGAGAAGATGGCAGATTGCAAGACCTGTGAGCGCATGGTGAGCCCAGGAAATGACCTGGACCGCTGCGGGGGTATTGGTGGTAGGGAAAAAGGAAGAGCCCGCCAGAGAGCCGGAAAAACCTCCCTGGGCGGGCCCTGTTTTACTTGTCGCCATATCTGATCTCCGGCAGCCATTGATACCGCTCCTCGAACGGGAAGAAATCTCCGGTCTCGCCGCAGATGCGCTTCATGGCCTCGTCCATCTTGACCCTGGCATAGTCGGCCTCATCGTTCTTGGTCAGGGCGTCGAAGAACTGGTCATAGCACTTACCCCAGGCATCCAGGACCTTCTTCAGCCGGGCGTAGCCGAACACATCCTTCCCCATGACTTCTGGGTCATTCAGCGTCAGGATGAGGGTGTCGGTCATGTACTGGACGAACGTATGGCGGGTGGCCTCCTGGAGCAACCGCTCCTTTTCCTTCTTGCGGGCCAAGAAATCATTCTTCTTACCCATGGAGCACCTCACACCAGATACCGGGACATGAAATGGTCGAAGCTATCATAGTCGGACCAGTCGGAGGTATCCTCCTCGTCCGCAGACACCGCTTCCCACAGCTCTCGCAGGTCGCTATCATAGTTGACGGTATCCACATCGAGGTTATGATGGAGGCAGTACGCCGTCCACAACATCCTGAATTGGTCACGGCAAATGTCCTCATCGAAGCAGCTCTGCATGGCAAACGACGCCATAAACTTGAACTCAGCGTTTCTTTCCACGCTTCTTTCCTCCCTTCTTCAGATAGGGACACCCAGACCCCATGAAGTCATCGGTCGGCTCCCAGTCGGACAAAACGATCTCGCCGGTCTCCTCGCACCAGCTATCGCCTTCTCCGATGTACTGGCAGTACGGACACACATCAGGATTGCAATACATCAATCCTCACCCCCCGTCAGGAAGAAGCCCACGTTGTCCTCGAAGCTGTCCAGGGCCGAAGACAGATACCGGCGATAGACGGGTCCGTTCTGCCGGAACCAGACGTGCGTGTCCAGGCAGTTGAAGAAGCCCTCGATGTCCTGGTCCGGATAGAGGTGCTGGAGAGCCTCTTTCTCCTCGACCTCATCCTCGTCCAGCTCCCGTTCGTTCTCGACGGCCTCCAGCTCGCAGATGCGGTCATCGACAGCTTGCTTGATGCGGATGATGCCAACGCCCACTACCGCCCTCATCAGGCCGTTGAAGGTGAACCCTTCCCCATCGGGCCAGTCGAGCTGCTCCAGGACCTCATCCCAGTCGTATCCCACACGGTCCAGCAGCTCCAGGTCCAGGGTGCCGCAGGACAGCATCTCGCACAGGAGACTTTGCGTTCCAGTCATACCTATACCTCCCTTTCCGCAGCGTCCAGCGCCGCAGCGATTACCTGATCCATGTCGTAGTACCGGTAGCTCCCCAACCGACCGCCGAAGATGACGTTCTCTTCCTTCTGGGCCAGGGCCTCGTACTTGGAGTACAGGGCGTTGTTGGCCTCGTCGTTCACCGGATAGTAGGGCTCCGACCCAGGTTTCCACGCCTCCGGGTACTCCCTGGTGATGACGGTGGTGGGCTGCCGGCCGAACTCGAAGTGCTTGTGCTCGATGATGCGGGTGAACGGAACGACGGCGTTGGTGTAGTTGACCACGGCGTTCCCCTGGTAGTTGTCGCTCTGAAATTCCTCAGTCTCGAACCGAAGCCCCCGGTACTCCAGGCGGCCAAACTGGTAGCCGTAGAAGGCATCAATCGGACCCGTGAAGACGGTGCGGCGGGCCGTCCTATCTGCGTCCACATGGAGGAAGTCTATGCCCAGGGCGATGCGAGACCCCTTGAGAAGCGCCTCAAAAAGGACGTTGTAGCCGCCGATGGGGACGCCCTGGTATCGGGAGTTGAAGTAGTTATTGTCGAAGGTGAAGCGCAGGGGGAGACGGCGGATAATCGAAGGGGGGAGCTCCCGGCAGGGGCGGCCCCACTGTTTCTCCGTGTATCCCTTGACCAGACGCTCGTAGACATCCGGCCCGACCATGGACAACGCCTGTTCCTCCAGGTTGCAGGGCTCTCCGATGCCGAGCTTCTCCACCTGGAGCCGTATCTTTTCCTTGGCGTCCGTGGGGCTGATGTGCCCCCAGAGCTGGCAGAACGTGTTCATGTTGAACGGCAGGTTATAGGCTTTCCCCTGATAGACGGCGATGGGAGAGTTGACGAAGCCGTTGAACTCGACGAACTGGTTGACGTACCCCCACACTCGTTCGTCGTCGGTGTGGAAGATGTGCGGGCCGTACTCGTGGACGATGATGCCGCTCTGCTTCCGACAGTAGCAGTTGCCGCCGATGTGGGGCCTCTTGTCGATGACCAGACAGCTCTTCCCTCGCTGCGTCATCTCGTGGGCGAAGACCGAACCGAACAGGCCGGCCCCGACAATCAGGTAATCGTACTTATCCATATCCATGCTCCTTCTTAAACTTGGGCCAGATGTCCTCTTCGCAGTCTCCGGGGATGTCCTGAAGCGGGCAGCCTTTACAGGCCGGAAACTTACCGCAGAAATCATCGAAATCTTCCGACTTCATAGCTTCCTGCCTGTCGCACTTGCCGTCCATGGAGCAGGTGTCACAGTCGTAGGTTCCGTTCTCGCAGTTGGTGTCTTCCTCGATGTAGCCTTCATCAACCAGATGCCCATGGAACCCCTCATCGAGAAGCTGGAGCCCATGCCAGTCGGTCAGGACCCGCAGGACCTCTTCTCCGCCCAGCTCGGAGAGGACATCCCACATCTCAGTCTGTTGCTCGGTCATCGTTCTTACCTCCCATCTTGTAGGTCTTCGATTTCTTCTTCCCGGTCCCCTTGCGGTACTCGGCGATCCAGACCACCTTGCCGCTTTTGTAGTGGCGGTAATGACCACGCACAGTAAAGATACCTTTGGGGCTTGCGTGTGAGCTCATAGGAGCTGCCAGAAGCGTCCCGTTGTCCCGGCGGAGTATGTAGGTAGTCCGCTTTACAGGCTTTCTTGGAGAACGCTTTGTGGCCTTTTGGGAGCGTGTGACCTTTTCCTTTCCAGCGGGCTCTACTTCTTCGTCATACTCCACCCTACCGTAGGTCATCAGGGCCATCAAAGAACAGTAGACGGTCAGCACAGATTGGAAGCTCTCCTCCGTCACCTCCATCTTTCCACGCTTCAGAACCAGCGTTTTGTCTTTGGAGACCGTGAACTCCGCCTTTCCAAGGTTCACAAATCCGTTGCTGAGGTGGAGCCGGAGTGTGTCCCCATCCCGGATACCCTTGATGCGGAAGGCGTTGTGCTTGAACACGATTTCGATTGCCTTCTTCGGCGCAGGAAGAGAGCGGACCAACTCTTTGTGCTCGTCCCTCCAGTCGAGCAAGGCAGTTATGTCCTCTCGGGACAGCTCGATCTTATCCATCGTCATACCTCCCGACGAAGATGCCGGCGTATACCCTGCTGCCAATCAGGTAGTGATGGTAGTGGTGGCCGGGCTCAACTTCCTCTTCCCGGAGACCCGCCGGTCGAAGGACCAGCGGGTGCTCTCCGACATCAACGACGTACTCGCCATCCGGGACCAAACCAAGCATCCAGGCTTCCGGCTTCCGGGCCATTCTTTCGGTGCGGCCCATGAGACATATAGCCGTAGCCTCGTCCGGCAGGACCAGGGAGAAGAGGCTGAGCTGTTCGTACACGGCCGGCATCACTCGTAGCTCCAGCGGCCGACCTTGTTGCCGTTCACGTCCATGACGGAACCGTCGGTGTGTCTGGCTTCCAGCTTGCAGATGACATCCCACAGGATGCGGAGAACCTCGGTAGCGTTGGGGTCCAAGGACTCCCCATCCTCATCCCGGAACGCTGCCCCACCGGTCTCGATTTCCAGCTTGAACATCAGATCACCTCTCTTCCACGGTCCACTCCTCGTAGGTGGCACCCAGACCACGGCATTTTCTGTTCTCAGCCGTACAGCGGTCTTCTGCCAGCTCCGGGGTTTTGCATACGGCGATGATGTGGTGGTCGTCACGGCCACCGCCGGTTACGATATACACTTTCATATCAGCTCGCCTCCTTCTCGGTGGCCGGGTCGTGCCAATGGAGGTCCCTGGCCCGGTACAACGGAACCCAGTGTTCGTCGTAGAAACTGTACCCGGCGCCGTCGATGCCGAAGAAGTATCCGAACTCCTCGGACTCGTAGATGCGGAAGCCACAGCGGGACATGATTGCGATGCCGTCCATATCGGAAAGCCAGTAGTCATCGGCGCTATCGCCGAAGGACCACATCGTACTCCACATGGGGAGGCTGTCATCCCGGACGGCCTCGAAATCTCCCTCTTCCAGCGAGACCTTGAAGCCGTCGTACAGCTCGATGCAGTAGAGCTCGGACTCCTCGTCGTAGCTGATGACCTCGCCCTCATTCTCCTCGCCGTCGTAGCTGTCGGGGAGGCTGGAGCTGGGGACATACACCCGGCACCCGTAGGACGGGGTAGTGACCTCGTGCCAGTCCTCGCAGTCCAGCTTCATCAGCTTGTCGATCATGCTCTGCGGGATGGCGTTGAACTCCCGCACCCACTCTTCGGCGGCCTCCCGGACCGTCATGCCTTCCCTACGCATTTAAGTCATCCCCCTTCAAAATCTTTCCGTCGATTTCATCGGCGTCATATTCCCAGGCCATTCTGCAAGCCATCTCGATAGCCTCGTCCTCGTTCTCGGCCTCCACCTCCAAGGTGTGAACCGACGTGACCTCGACCAGGAACTTCTTCAGCTCCGCCGGCTTCAACTCGTACCTTTTGGCCGCCTCGTCATCCAGGGGCTCCCGGTACTCCAGATACCCCCAGGCAGGGCCGATACCGGGGACCTCCTCCCTGGTGTCGAAGTTTTCGATGCTCTCCGGTCGGCCAGGGAAGGTCCCCGGCCCGACCGGACGCTGGGTTGAGTAGTAGCGGTACATCAAACCACCTCCTTCCGCTCAACCAACAAGTCGTACAGCTTAGCTTTCAGTTCCATGATGGTCATATCCCGGTCGTGGATTTCGGCTTTCATGGACTCGATTTTATCGCTCTGCTCAATTCTCTTGGCTCTTTCAGCGAGGAGGGACTTGTGCTCTGCGTCAGTGCTGACCCTCTGCTCTTCCAGAGCCTTCTTGGTGTTTGAGTGCTCGGCCATCTCAGCCCTCAGCTTTGCCCGGAGCTCTTCCACCTGCTCATGTTCCGGGTTGGTGTGGGTGTTCCAGAACCGGGTCACTTCCTCCCAGTGCCAGATGCTTGAGAGGATGGAATAGAAGGTGCTCTGCGTGGCCCTCCGGCCGCTGCTGCGGGACCCCTTCGGGTCCGGCTCGCCCTTCTCGTTGTCCCGGCCGATGTCGTTTGCGAGGCGGGCCAGCTCCTCAATCGAGGTGTGGCCGAAGATGTCTTGGGCCCGGCAGATGTCCTCTTGGGCCAGACTCAGACCGTGGAGCTGAACCTCGCTGACCAGCTCGGCGGCGGTCCCGATGTTGTCGTACTTGCTGCTCATGCTATGTGCCTCCATCCTACGTTCTCGTAAGTTTTTTGGTGTTCCATGACTAAAGTGTACCACCGTGATACTTCGAGCGTCAATCGGAAAATTACGATTTTGCAAATATTTTTTGTAATTCTACGTCATCGTAGGAACCGGGCGCAATTATACAGCCTCCGGGGCGCCGGAGACAAAATCCACGGTTCCATCCGAATACTTGTCGAACAGGTGCCGGGCCTCGTCTTCCTGGCAGGAGGTAATCGTGGCATCCTCTTTCTGCCAGAACGAATAGTGGACGATGAAGAACCGACCTTCCGGGTCCCGATACAGCTCCATGTAGCGGCCATCCTCCACGTCGGTGTGGCAGAGAGCGTCGGCCTTGGCGGTGTCGAAGGTGATGCCGCTGACCATACGCTTCACCCTGGGACCGGTTCCCCTGCGCCGGACGGAGACCGTCTGGCCGGAACCCTGGCAATCCACCAGCTTGATTTCGTAGCCGAGCTCGTGGATGAGGTCGATGAGCTCCTGGGCCTTCATGCTGTTGGTGGTCAACTTCCTGCTGAGGTACTTGTGGTCTTGGCCCACACGCTCAGCGAGCTCTTTCTGGAGGACCCCACGGAGCTGGAGGGCGTCCTCTACGATGTCAGATGCTTTCATCTTCGTTACCTCCCTTTACGATTTCCAGCTTCTCTCCCATGAGCCACCGCTTACACTGGTCCACGCTGTCGAACTCCTCGGTCCAGGCATGGCCGGTGCTGTTGTCGATGCCGATGACCTTGTTTCCGTCCCGCAGATAGAACAGGCCACGGGGCTCATACTTGGTGGAGAAGGCCACGATGCGGGCGGAGCCCATGAGAGCGGAAAAGTCCTCCTTCGTGATTTCCTTCACGCTACGCATTGACGACCCTCTCCATGGCCCGGTCCGTCATGTCGGTGTAGAGCCCCTTGAAGATGTCGGCCTCCGAACGTGCCTTGATGAGCTCCGACTTCAGACTGGCGATCTCCGTTTCGTACCGCTCCTTCTCGGACCTGTACTCCGCCTCCCAGTTCTGGGGCGTGTCGGGGGGGGGCAACCGGCTGAGGAGAGGGGATGGGGATAGGCTCGGGGGCAGCCTGGGAAGCCGTAGAAGCCGCCTGAGAGACGCCCATGTTCAGGTCCAGGGAAATGAGTAGGGCCATGTCGATGCGGGCCATTTCATCCTCGGTAGCCGACGAGATGTAGCTGATGAACCGCTCCTTGTGAACGCTCGTGACCTGCTCGCAGATTGCGACCGACTCGCTGGTCGTTTGCCGGATGGTGACGTGCGTGGGCAGATCGTTCCTGGGGTTGTAGGTCAAGTAGACCACCTCCAGGATGTCGGAGGTCTTGTTGAACCGGTCATTGGAGACGATGAGGGCCGGCCTGCCTTCGGGCTGGTTGGAGCTGGACATAGCCCTGCTCCCGGACTTCTCCACATAGAAGATGTCTCCACGTTTGAACTCCTGCATCATTCTTTCATTCCTTTCTACATTTCTGATGGCGATGCTAGCGGTGGGGTCGTAGTAGCCTTCGCTGTTCCTCATATCATTTGTCGCCGCCTTTCGACGGGATGGGGATGAACCGGCAGCCTTCGGGATTGGCGGCAACGTACCGGAGGGCGACCAGGGCCAGAACCGCATCAGACATGAACTCCTCGGCATCCTGCTGGCCCATACCTTCGTGGTTGGTGACGAGTAAATGATGGGCGAATATCTGGAAAACCTTCTCCAGGTCTTCCGCAGCCTCAAGCCACCGCTCGGGCGGAATCGACTGACCCAGATTTACATCTACGATTTTATCCATTCGTACTCCTTTCCACCTGCAAACACCCGGATGGAGCGCCTGGAATGATTGCAAGTGATAGATTGATTGATTTCAGGCGACGTGGTGGCCTGGAAAACGGCCTGTTTCTAATCTTCCGATTGCGGAAGGGCCTTGTGTCTGCTCCTGCACTCGATTCCGTCCATCATAGATTGCAGCTTTTCGATACGGACCAAGTCTATCTCGCCGGAATCGTCGATGTCCCCGGACAACTCAGGCGGCGGAAACAGTCTGTTCTTGTTGATGAATGCCGTATAGAACAGCTCCATCTCTTCCGCCAGTGCCGCCCGGTAGAACTCGAAGTCCGCCTCAATCTCGATGTACTGCGCCGTGGTACAGTCAATTCCGACCTTTTTTCTGCTCCTGCCGGTGTATGTCCCGACGCAGCCGTGGGCATGACCTGAGCCGGTGTACTTGTAGGCGAGCTGGTACAAGAGCTTGCGCTCATACTCGGTCTTGTACCTAATCCAGTAGAGGCGAACGCCAGCATCTTCCAAGTCCTCGTTCGTGATACCGTGCTTCACCATCATCTTCTCCAGGAGAGCGGCGGCATTTTCACGTTCTCCGCCCTCTCCTCTCTCAGCAAGAGCCTTTACCCCTGCCAGTCTCTCCAGGAGGCGCTCACGCTCCGTCATGTCATTACTCCTCCCTGTCAAAGTAGCAGTTGTCCAGGTTGACCTCCGACGGGTGATTGCATATCATGTCCAGGATTTCCAGGTCAAAGTGATACCGCTCTAAATCTTCCGGGGCCATGGTTTCCTTGGCGAATTCCAGCAGTTCAGACCAGTCGTGATACTCGCCGCAGTCGCAATCCTCTTCGATGTCCGAGACGATGTAGTCCCGGACATAGACCTCCAGCCGGTCGATGAGAGTGACGGAACTATCGAAACGGTCGCTTTCGATGTCCCCCAGGTTAGCCCCCTGTCGGTCCACCAATCCCCACCCGTCCGGGTACTTGATGAGCCGGAACTCGATGAGGTCGAGGAGCTCGTCAAAGAGTTCCTCCCATCTGTTTTTCTTGTTCATCCATCTTCCTCCCTTCTGATATAGTTCACGCAACCATCGCTCTCGGTGATAATAGGAACCCGGTGGAAGACTTGCGGATACCGGCACTCTCCGGCGCTGTTGTAGGCGCAGTCGGATGTTCCGCAGTCATCGCACAGAGATTTGTAGTATCTCTCCATTGTGACGTCATACTGCTGAACGGTTCCGTATAGCAGGTAGACAACACCTTTACTATGCCGCTCATCGAACCAGTGCCAGATTTCTTCTCGGCACACGCCCGGCCCCCAGCCCATGAACGGGGCCTCGATACACTCCGTTTCCGGGTTCATGGGGATGTCGGAAAACTGGGACCAGAGCTCCTCCAGCTCCTCATCCCGGTCTCGCAGGGTGTCGATTTCATCCAGGCCATCGTGGATGGTGCAGTAATCGGGGTATTCGAGGCGGCTCTCGGAATGGAGCCGGTCGATGACCTCAATAGCCCGTTTCTTGCACCAACTCATCCGAACATCACCTCCTCGAAGATGGCAAGTTGGATGATGCAGTCGGCATCGCCGGCGTCGATGTCGCAGGTGTCGATGGCATTGTCCTCGACCTGAACATGGCAGCCCTGCTCGAAGTAGAGCTTCACACCATTCAGGAACTTGCCCAGTGTCAACTCCCATGTCTGGGCGCTCTCGGCGTCGTGCAAAATGAGGATACCACCACGGGAAATCTGGTCGCTGGCAGCCTCGCCCAGATACTCACCCACCACCTCGGCCTTGCGGCACCAGTAGTTGATGCCTCCCTCCAAGGCCGTGACCATGATGTCGTCGATGTCCTGCTGGGTAAGGTTGACCTCAATCTGAGGTCGGATGGTGAACTTCTTCTCGCTCATATCAGCTATCCTCCTTCTTCATCCGGTGGCAGGTATTGGTCTTGCTGTCGTAGTCGCAGGGGGTAGGCTCCTCAGTGTGCCGACACTCGTCGCAGAGCATAAGCCGCTCTCCGCAAACGGGACAGAACGCCTTGAAGCCCATCGTATCGGTGTTCCACCGCATCTCGACCTCGCTCTCGCAGTGGGGGCACACCTCGGTAACGATATATGTCCGCTCGCCGTCCACAGCTTTCTTGCTGAGGTCCACGAAGCACTCCATCTCGCTGGCGTGGAGAACGATGCGTTCTGTCTGCCCAATCGGGAGACCGCAGAGCTTACAGATGGTTGCCCACTCATCGAAGGACCAGTCTTCGAGCTCCAGGATGAGGGGCTCGGTATCCCGGAATTTCTGGTATCCGTCATGTACTTCGTATGCCATATCAGTCCATCCTTTCTACTGTCATATCGGTGATTTCTGCGTCGAAGAAGTCGATTTCTTTCCCGGTGGCGATGGTCTTGGCCTCCTCCTCGCTGTTGGCCTCAACCACCACATCCCCGTAGCGGAGCTCGCTAATGCGAACACGGTACTTCACTCAGATCGCCTCCTCCCTGGTGATGGTGCCAGACATCCAGGCTCCCTTACAGGTCCCGATGCTGGGGAGACGCTCCAGGAGGCACCTTTTCATGCCTTCCAGGTACTTCAGATAGTGCCGGCCCTGGAGCCCGCCGAGGTGGTCATCGTAGGGGTCCTCCTTCTGGATAAGCTCCACAGCCAAAGACCACTCGTTGTCCTCAACGGCGATGTAGAACAGATTGCTCTCCAGGATGACCCGGCGGGACAGCGGCCCCCACAAACCGTTCTTTATCCACGTTTCCTTCATAGGCCGCTCGAAGCTGGGAAACATCCTGGTAAAGCTACTGATGAAGCACTCCAGGATGTCATCCTCCTCCTCACCGGTTCCCCACTCGTCGTAGAGCCATTCGTTTCCGGTAAGCTCATCATAGCTGAGGTCTCCCATGAGCCGGGTATCCGGCTCTTCACAGAGCAGGTCGTCCCGACGGTATACATGGAAATGGTCGTTATCGATGTAGTACAACCCCTCGCAGGAGCCAGTGACACAGACGTTACCCCGCCCCATAAATCTCCCTCCTCAACATGTCCGGCGGAGACCAGCAGCCGGCGTCTTCGCTACGCCGATGTCGCCAAACTCCGAACAATCCGGGTCGTCGAAGTTGTAGACATAGGAGAACACACCGTCTCCAGGGGCCTCAAGGCTCTTTCGGTCCCGCTCCCACTCCTCAACGTGGTCATTGACAAACAGGTAGCAATCCATCTTGCCGATAGTGGTATAGCTACGGATCACTACATAGACCAAGGCATTGTGCTGCTCCTCGAACCGGCGGATGCGCTCAAGGTCCTCGCCCTCGGCCCAGTAGAAGGCCCCCATAGGAGGCTCGCTGATACTTATCTTACCGTCCTCCTCGAACTGCCGGATGGTCTCCGGGAAAATACTGAGCTTCTTCATACGGAGGACAGCCTCGGTCAGCTTGTCCTCCCTGCTGATATTTGCCATAACGATTCTCCTTTCAGTCTTCATCTTCCCAGTCGGGAAGAGTATTAAGGAACCGCTCAATGAACGGGATGTGCGGGAATACGAAGTCGGCAATGAGACACCCAACACTCAGGGCGAACAGGTATCCAGAGATGATTACCAGGGATACCACCGACTCATCTACCAAGTCAGCCGACATCTCGCTCGTCCTCTCCCTCGATTTTCAGGGCCTTGACCTCAATGCGAACAGTGGCGGAGAGAACGATGTCCCTGTCGCATCCCCCGTCCGACTTATCATAGGTGACGACAGACTTCTGGCGGTAGTAGTTTCTGACTCTAACACCCACCTCTTTACCGCAGTAGGGGCAGGTGGTATGTGCAAACCTGTCCACCCTACTTCACTCCTTCCGTTCGGCGGCGGATTTCCTCCAGGAGCTTATCGGTAGGCACCTCACTCAGGTCGATACCCTCTTCAGAGGCCAAAAGAAGAGAGGAAATGACCAAAGCGGGGCGGATGCCACAGGAGCCCGAGCAGTAGCCGTTGCCCAAGCCGCCATTGGAGTTCGCGAGCCAGGCGAGCTCGGCACCGTAGTGCTTCGGCCCACCCCAACCGGTAGCCAGCCAGGAAGCGGTATCCGGGTCCGGCATGAACTCAGCACACCGGCGGACCTCATCCAGCGTCAAGGGGGCTGCTTTTACCTCCAGCTCGCCGTACCCCTTGTAGCCATCCAGCGTTGTCAAGCTGATTGTGCGGGTGCGGATGAGGTCGATGTTGCTTTCGCACCCCTCCTCCGCTATCCTCTCAGTCAGCCGGTACAGCCAGTCCTCCACCTGACCCTTCAGGTCACTCTCGGAGTAGTTGTTGGTGTCACCGAACCAGCTATCGCCCTGAGACTCAAGGGCCAAAACGAAGAGGTCGTGGGACTCATCCTCTCTGCTGAACGGGCCGAGGTCCTCCAGAATCACAAAGTCGATACCGGCCAGCTCAATGGTGTCGCCAGCCTTGTGCGTTTTGCAGGCGTTCATTGTCATCTTCCTTTCGTTTGTACTATGGGATGTGGCTTCCCACGACTGCGGGCCGTTCAGCTTGCCCCCGGTACTCCAGGAGCTCCGCAGTTTCGGCCGGGTGCCTCCCGGCTCTCATCAGGTGGGGGTTAGCCTCGATAGACTTCCTCGTATCCATTGATGGTGATGGTGTGTTCCGTACCGCCCAGGTAGATGGCGACGTGAACATCGTCTCCGTCCTCCTCGAAGGACACGTCAATGTACTCGGCATTGGCATCCACCACATCGAAGCCCATTTCGGCAAGCTCCTCGGTGATGTCGCTCAGTCTTCCGTACCAGCTATCCAGCCGCTCCAGCTTTTCCATCATGTCAATTACCTCCCGGCTCATCGGCCTGTCATCTTCCTACCACTTCGTAGGATTTGTTTTTTTGATGATGATAGTGTACCACCGGGATACTTCGAGCGTCAATCGAAAAATTACGATTTTGAAAAAATATTTTTCAAATCTTCGTTCTCGTAGGATTTGGGCGCAGAAATTGGGGGGTGGGCTCAGGCCGCCCAGGGGTGGCGACGGCCGGTGCTTTGGAAGTAATCGGCGTCCCACTCCCTGGAAGCGAAGAAGCGCCGAACCCGATCCTCGCCATACTCACCGCACCGTGAACACCAGCCAGTGGGAAGGTGAGCGCAGACCTGCCAGCGTTCCCGCTTCTCAAAGCGGTTCATGGCCTTCGCCGTTGCGATGACGGTGTTCACATCGGCGCCGACGAGCCGGCAAGCGGTACTGAGGGCCGAGCCGGTACAGGAACTTTCCTTATCCTTGACCCAGTAGCTAACCCTGTCATCGGTGGAGCCCAGAACGAGGCTGCCGTACTGGTTCTTGTGCTGGGCGACGAAGTCACGGTAGCTACGTTCCGCCTCCAAATATTCCTGCGCCATCTCGACCAGGACCACCGGATTGTAGGTGAACTGCTTGTTCATCACGATTCTCCTTTCTCGCTCACCGCTCGAAGCGGTACAGGTCAATCAAATCCTGCTGGTATGCGGTACGGAGCTGACGTTCCTCCAGCTCTTCTACCATGGCCTCGTAATCCTCGGCTACGAGACGCTCGCACTCACAGCCCTCTTCCAGCAGCTTGCCGCAATACGGGCAGTACATCCTCGTCATGTTGCTTCCTCCTTTGCCCTGCCATCATCAGGCCGGGTGGGGCAGTTCCCGGCGACGGGCCGTAGCCCGTTTCGGCTTACTTATCATTCTTCAGGATGTATTCCAGTAGGGCAATCTGGTCACGGAGGCTCTTGACCTCCTCAAACTCCCGGCCGATGGTGTCGATGTCGCTCTCCAACCAGCCGTGGGCAATCTCTGCGGCGGAGCATTTGCTGGCCCTCTCAACGAGACCCAACCGGCTCTGCTCCAGCTCATCCTCTTTCCAGCTCAGGGTCTTCTTCAGGTTCTCAATCCGGCTCTCGATTTGCTCTTTCATTACTGTTGTCTCCTTTCTGTTCCGTGGGCTCAGATGTCATCCCGGCCGTCGATCTCGAAGGTGGTGGTCACGGCGTCCTTCTCCAGCAGGTACATGACGTTCGTGATGGTCTGGTCCTTGCTGTGCTTCTGGATGTCCTCGGCGATGAAGTACAGGTTCTCGGTGTTCGGGTAGAGGCGTTCCACCCAGTTGAGCATATGCTCGTAGTCCTCGTTGTCCCCACAGGTGTAGAGGTCGTGCTTGATGCAGGTCTGGCGGACGCTCATACCGGACCAGCGGCGGTTGACGGCGATGTTCGGGGTTTTCATATTCATTTCCTCCCGGCATTAGATTTTCTACGGTTCCGTAGGTTTTTGGTTGTTTCATGATTAAAGTGTACCACAGGGGCAAATCCTTTGTCCAGCGTTATTTTTACGATTTCGTAAAAAATTTTTCATTATCTACGTCAACGTAATTATATAGGTAACAGGTGCCCGTAGAGGCCGTTTTAAGGCCACCTGGGACACGTTTGCCTTTGGTAGGGTAGTTTGTTGGCCGGGACCCATAGGACGGTTTTTCACGGCTGTATTTCAATAATAGAGGGCTTTTGGCCTTTTGGTTGGTGTAGAGGCGGCAAAACGAAAAAAATCCCCCTCCCCGGCGATTGCTGACCGGAGAGGGGGATGTCTTGTTCCAGGCGGACCGATGGGCGTCCGTGATGGACGGAAATACCGCCCTTTTTTGTCCGTTCTGGGGGGACTGCCTTAAAACTCATTTAGAAGCCTTTTGAGCTACGGTTACTTTCAGGGGTATAAGTATATGGGTAGGCGGCTTAACGTCGATTTCCCAGTTTTTCCCGTTGGAAAAAACATACGATTTCTGCGAAATTTAACTGGTTTACTTCAAAAAAGTTGGATGTTAGCAAATGCTCCAAAACAGGATGCAGTTTAGCTTCCGGGATACAGCGATTATCCCAGAAACGAAAAAAGCGCCCCCCAGCCCGAAGGCCGAGGGGCGCAGGTGTCATTTGTTCTGCCGGATGCTGTTGAACTGCTCCATAGTCTGCTTCAGCTTATCGAACCCATACATAGCGGCGAAGCAGACGAAGAAGCCCAGGACGATGGCGCCGACCACCATGTACCATGTGACCTGGATGCCGGCGATCTGGCACATGGCGAAAAAGGCAACCAGCGTCACGGCCATGGCGACGAGGAATGCCAGTACGTTGGTGGGCAGCTTCTTCCAGGTCAGGCCCTTCAGAACATCGACGATGATGTTCGTGACGATCACGAGGGCCAGCACCACGGGCAGGATGATGGAGATGACAGCGGGGATGTTCTGAATGATAGCTTCCATGATTTCTTCCTCCTCAAATCTTTTTGCAGTAGTCCAGGGACACCCAGCCAACACCAGACTTCAGCTTGCCCCAGAGGGTAGCGCCCTCGCCGGTGGCCTCGCTGACGATGGTGTAGGCACCGGGCTTAATGACGCTGACGATTGCGTTGTTGGTGCCGGGACCTTTGCGGATACGCAGGTCGGTGGCGGTGATGCGGACCTTGTACGGGACCTTGCTTACCGGAGCGGCGGGGGCCGGGGACGTAGCAGAGGTCCCCAGCTTGACGTTCACCTTTGTGGCGATGTCGCCGAGCCGCTGGTAGATGTAGTCCCCAGGACAGGCTTTGTTGGCGAACCAGCGGTGGACGGTGAGGTTTTGCTGGTCCACCTTGCCCACCAGATTCTTGTCCCCCTTCCACAGCAGCTTCTTGATGCCGTTCCGCCGGCAGATGTCGGCGCACAGCTCAATCAGGGCGGCCATAGCCTTGTCGGTGATGGCGTAGGGGTGCGTGGTGTCGCTGGCGACCTCGATGGTCACGGCCTGGTAGTCATTGGACTTGCCGGAGATGCCATTGACGCGGATGGGGGTCTTTACTCCGTTCACGGTCTTGTAACCACCGGTACACCAGGAGCGGTCTTTCTCCTCGACACACAGGCCGATGGAGCCGTCGTAGCCCACAACGTAGTTGCAGGACGCCTCCTTGTCGTCGGGCTGGAACACCTCACACCCACGCTTGGCGGTCACCTGCCCGACAAAACAGTGGATGGTGATGGTGTCAATGACGTGGTTCCGGTTCGCCGTCCGATTCGGAGAAATCATCCTCACGGTAGCCAGGGGGCTGTTGGAGAATCCCATGGTGCTGCCACTTCCTTTCTTCGCATACTTGTCGAAATACTTCTGGCCGTAGCTGGCCCGCCGGGCCTTCGCTGTCTCGCTCTGATCCGCCGGACGCTCGAACTGGAGCAGAACGGCGTCGGAGGCCGCCCGGACGCTGGTGGCGGTCTTCAGAACGCTCAGCACCGACTTGTAGCTGGTGGACAGCTCCTTCATCAGAAAACCGAGCTGCATCTCCAGGTCTCCGATGCTCTTCCCGGCGGCCTTGGCATAGGCCAACAGGGCCGCCTTCCGGGTCGGGTATGTCCACTGGGCGAGGCCGTAACCGGCCCGGTCGTTGCCGAAGTTGGCGTAGCTGCCCTTATCCACCAGCTCGGTGTACTCAGCGTCAGCCATGCCCAGCTTGCCCTCGTAGCTGTTCTGGAGGTTGTTCGGGCGGAGGCCGCTCTCTGCGTACAGGTTCCCCATCAGGCCGGCGGCGCCAGCGTCGGTGAGGCCCTGGCCCTTCAGGTAGCTCCAGATTCTCTCTTCTGTGTTCATTATCCGACTCCTCCTTCCCCACCCTCATCGGGCGGATCGTCTTCAGTCCGGCTCTGGCCGAACACTTTGCCGTCATTGTGCTCGAAGATGTTCTCCAGCACCTTCAGGGCTCCGACGCCAAGGATGGTTCTGACGGCCTCTGCGGAAAGCTCCTCAGCGGGGAACGGCTGCTCCAACACAATGGTGGAGTAGGTGGCAATCGCATACGACCATGACACCCATACGATGGCGAATACCTGTGCGGTGACGAACAGGAACCTCGTAATCGACCGGATGATGTTGCGGCGCTCCTGGCCCGCCCTCAGCTCCCGCAGCCGCTTCCGCAGGTGGCGGTAGGTGGACTCGCAGTACAGGACGCCCAGGGCGATGCCGACCGCCAGGGCGCCGGCGGCAATCAGGATCATCTTCATGGCGACTGCTCCTGCCTCGCTGCGCTGCTTTCCTGAAGGAAGTCATGCAGCTTCAACCGCTCCATGTAGACCTCCTGGATATTCTTAATCGCCAGGACCGCCCGGTTGTTCGGGTACTCCGGGTGTTCTCGGCAATACAGCTCATAGGCATCTATCTCAGCCAACACCTCGGTGAACTCCTCCTTGGTGTGGTCGATGTCCCGAAGCAGCTCATTGTTGAAGTGCAGGATACGGGCCCGGTGCCCATCAGCACATCGCCGGTCATCCATGGTGATATGGGCATCCAGTTTCTTGATGACCTCGGCATTGATGGCCCGGCCGATGGCTCTTGCCATCCAGGACCAGGGGTTCACTTTGACGGGGGCGATCTGTACCAGGGTCATCATGACCAGAAGCAGACCGCCCCCGCCAGCCAAAAGCTCTTGGACGTTCACAACTACATTTCCTCCTGTTTTGATAGCGATTTTGGGTTTCTCAGTAACGCAGAAGGCCGCCCCCGATAACGGGAGCGGCCTATTTGCGCCGGTCCTTAGACCTTGACCTCCAGGGCCTCCAGGATGTCCTCCACCTCCTCACGGAGCTTGGCTGGCACCTGCTCCAAGGTCTTCTTGCCCTTGACAATCAGGGTTGCGTACACAACAGCCATGGTCTGTACCTCCTTTCTGAGCAAGATTTTCAGCAGCCACTCCCGGAGCCTACTCATGGTCGGACTCCTTCAGCAGCGCCTCGACATCGGCCCGGAGACGGGCCGGAACGTCTTTGAGCTTCTTCAGCCCCTTGCGGATCAGGTCAGCGTACACCTTTGCCATTACGCCTCACCACCTTCCAGCAGCTCGTACACATCGCAGAGGGCCATCTGCGTGTCGGTGAGCTGACCCTCCAGGCTTTCGACCTTGGCCCGGAGCTGCTCGTTCTCCTCCTGGAGCTGCTTCCGGGTCTTCTCCTTCTGCTTCTCCTTCACAGAGTCCTTCCTGATAACATTCAGCCCCATTACTGGAACCCTCCTTGCACAGACGTGATGTAGCCGCCCTCCCCGCTGGGACCACGCTCGGCGGTCAGCCGGAAGTTGAAGGCGAAGCCATTGGCGGCGGTCTTGTTCTCGAAGACATAGTTGGCGCCGGTCTTCACGGCGGTGGTGCAGTCCTCCCACACCGGGGTCTCGTCATTGGCGTTGTTCGTGACCTCGACCTTGTACTCGGCGTCCGCCGGGATGAGGCCGATGACGGACAGAACGCAAATGCTGATCTGGTCGTCGGCCGCCATGGGCGTCTCCAGTGTGATAGAGGCCCCGGTGACTTTCTTGGCGAAGACCAGGGTGTGGACGGTGCTGGCCTTACCGTCGCTGGCCGTGATGGTCAGAGTGTGATTGCCGTTCAGCAGCTTCATGAAATACTCGCCGGTGACGTTGAAGCTGTTGCTCCCGTCCAGCGTGGCCGTGTAGGTCCGCTTGGTCACGCCGTCGATGGCCTCGGTCACAGTGACCTCATCGCCGTCCACATCGGAGATGGAGTAGGACACCATGAACCCGGCATCCTTCTCCCCCAGGTCGCTCCCGCTGGGGGAACCGCAGATGATGGCCGGGGCGGTGTTGTTGTTCACGGTCCGTTCCGGCGACACGGTGTAGCTGCTGTATGCGTTGTTGCTGTCGTAGGCCCGGACCCGGTAGGCCACGGTCGCCCAGCCCTTCGTGATGGTATCGGTGTAACTCAGGGTGTTGCCGGTGTAGACCACCTCCCATTCGCCGCCGTCCACCTGCCGCTCCAGGCTGTACCCAGACAAATTACCATCCTGGTCGGTGGCCGCTCCCCATGTAATGGTGAGCGTCGCACCGCCCAGGACGGTATTCGGGACCGTGATGCCATTCGGGGCGGTCGGGGCGGTGTTGTTTACTACCGTCACTTGGCCGCTGGTCTTGTACCCGGACGCCAGCCCATCGCTGTCATAGGCTTTCACCCGGTACATCACGCTTCCCGTGCCAAACGGCACGGTGTTGGTCGTGCTCCGGCTGTTGCCCTGGTAAATCTGCGACCACGACTTTCCGCCATCGGTACTGCGCTCCAGGATATACCCCTCCAGGTTGCTCTCCTTGTCGGTGCTGGCCCCCCAGGACACGGTGATAGTGCTTCCCCCCTGGATGCTGCTGGGGACGGAGATGCTGCTGGGCGTGGTCGGGGCCGTGTTCGTCGATACGGAGCCGTCATCAGAGACCAAGAGAGAAGAGGGAAGTATCAAAGCGGGGCGGATGCCATAGGAGTTCGAGCAGTGGTTCGTGCTGTTGGAGCTGCCATTGGAGCCCACGTACCAAGCGTAGTAGGAGTTGACGGTGTGCGGGGAGCGGAGCCACCAGTAGGCGGCCGAACCGTTGAGATAGGCGAGGCGTTTGTTGTTGGCCGAGGTGCCGGTGCCGTACTCGAAGTAGGCCAGCCTTGCGCCGTCATGGGGCATATAGCTCCAATCGGTCTGGCCGCCGACCTCGATGTTGGACAACAGGAAAATCTTCGCACTCAGGCCGTTCGCCCCGCTGTTGACGCTCATGCTGGTGCCGCTGCCGGGACGGTACGGGATTTTCGCTTGCCTGATCTGGGCCCGGATATTTGCGTCGATCAGGTTGAGGAACTCGTTGTTGAGCCACTTGTGGATGGTGCTGTTGGCATAGTCATTGACGTTGGAGCTATGCCACTGGCGGCTTTCGTACAGGTCTTTCATCAACAACCATGTGCCATTGCAGGACTCGTCGTAGATGGACGACGGCTTCCCCTGCTGGACAACGATGAAGTCCCGCAGGGTGCCATTGACTTTAATCTTGACGATACTGCCAACGGCTTTGCTGCTGAGGGCAACTGATGCCATGTCTTTTCCTCCTTCAAAATTTATTGCCACGGCGGTATGTCGGCCGGCCTCGGGACAGGCGAAAAGGCGCCGGATTGCTCCTGCGCCCTGTGCTGCTTCTTGTAGATGTTCTGCATCTGCTTTACTCGCCGCTTCGCCCGAACCTCCCTCGTCGAGTTGATTTTCCGGTGGACGGGAACCTTCTCGCCGATGATTTCCTCGACCTGCTTGGCATACTTCGTCCGTAAGGCGTGAGTGTCACCGTGGGCCGCATGAGCGTCCCATGAACCGAACTTTTCGAGTATCTTCTCTTTGGTGATGTTCCCGGCGGGATACTCGACCCGCCATATCTTGATGTTCTTCTTGATCCTGTCGATACCGTCCTTGCGGAGCTTCTGGACAACACCGCCGGTCTCGGTCAGGTAGCTATGGAATCCAAGGAAGTCGATGCCGTTCCTCAGAGGGAAGATGCCGGTCTTCTCGTTCAGCTCCAGACCGTAGCTGCCCATGAACACCCGGAAGTCTGCCAACAGGTTCTTCAGGAACTCTTTCGACGGGTGGATGGCGAGGAAGTCATCCATGTACCGGCCATACTTCTTGACGCCGTACTTCTCCTTGACGATGTGGTCAAACTCATCCAGGAACAGCAGGGCGAGGAGCTGGCTGGTCTGGTAGCCCAGGGGCAGTCCCGCCGTGGTGTCGATGTAGATGCACAGCAGCTCATAAATCTGCGGGTCTACTCCCCGGCGGTCAAGCAGGGCCTTCAGCTTCACCTTCAGCTTGTCATGGTCGATGGAGGCGAAGAAGTGGTGGACATCGCATTTCAGCACCCAGCCTTCGGCTGTGCCGTACTGCCGGTAGTAGTCCACCATGAACTGCTTCAGCCGCATCAGACCGTCATGGGTTCCTTTTCCCTTCTGGCTGGCGTAGTTGTCACGGATAAAGCTCTTCGTCACGGCTTCGTACAGGATGTTATCGGTCACGGCATGGAGCACAACCTTGTCCACGAACGCCGGGGCCTGGACGAGCCGCTTCTTCGGCTCGTAGACGTAGAAAGTCTCGAATTTTCCTGGGATATAGGTCTTCGACGCAAGTATACGGGACAGCTTCTCGGTACAGGCCAGGGCGTTCGCCTCATACTGGGCGGTGCTGACCTTTTTGCGCTTCCCGCTTCTGGCCTCCAGGTAGGCGGCATACAACACGTCAAAAGCGCACATTTCCTGATAGGTCATTCAACCATTCCTTTGCTTCCGCCGGCCGGGGTGTAGGGGAAGCTCCCGACCGGCCCTCATGCCTAACGCCGGCCCTCCTTCCCCCAGGCAGCCAACGGCACCCCCGGCGGGGGTGGCTGGCCTCGGCGTGATGTGTTCGTCGTCGCCCCGTGGCGCAGAGCGGCGACAGGATATGACTCCCTTTGATGATGGCGTACTGCTTTCGCCCCCTTGCGGGGGTTACACGTCTCACATTCCATCAGAGCGGGGCGGATGCCATAGGAGTTCGAGCAGTTGTTCGTGTTGTTGGAGTTGCCATTGGAGTTCACGTTCCAAGCGTTGTTGGAGTTGTTGGTGTTCGGGGAGCGGAGCCACCAGTTGGCGGCCGAAAACGAGTCATACCCTTGATACAAGGCGGGCGCCACCGCCGGGTATCCCTACTGTGTGGGGCGGGTCTGCCTCTCGGCGTTGTACTGGCGGATCGCAGCCTTCACGACCTCGACCTGCCGCTTGTCTGCCTGGGCCTGAGCCTCCTCCCTCAGCTTCCGGGCCCTGCCTCCGTCGTTCTTTCTCCAGGAGGCGGCCATATACTTCACGTCAGTGACCTTCTTCGTCCAGACGCCGGACTTCTTCACGCTGATGATGTGCTCCTCGACACAAATCTGGATGTACTCCAGGAGCAGGGTGCAGCCGTCCAGAACGTCGTCTATCTTCTTGAGCCGTGCGTCATACTCGGTCTGGAAATGCTTGTTGTTCGCAGAATGGACATCCCGAACGATGTTCTTGGCAATCTGCCGCATATCCTCGCCGTAGAGCCGGAACTTGCTCTTGGTGAAGCCCTCGTTGCTCTTTTCGTCTAATTGGTGTGTGACCACGGAGCACACCGACCTGACCTCCCGGATGTCATCGAGCTCGGCGATACGCTTGATAATCGCCCGAACGTCACGCTGGCTGACATCATCGGACACGATCCTTGTCGCCTGATTGGTGTATCGCAGGAGCTCCCTCGCCCTGTTGCCAAGCAGGTATTCCTTTTCAGCCATTTCCGCATCCTCCTTTCGGGCAGCGCCCGGTCATGACGGCGGCCAAATCTTCGGGCCTGCCGTAAAAGATGCAGCAATCGGTCTTGATGGTCAGCCTCCCATAATTTTGACTGTGGGTGATTCCGGTAATGACAAGATCGGTCGTGCGTCCATGGTCACACAAATCGCAGGGTGGCTCCACCGATGTGAACAGGTTCCCGATGATGCAGGACAGCTCATTCGGTGGCCGGGAAAATGTTACTTCCTCCATCAGAACTCAAGCCTTTTCTGGTTGGTGTTCCAGACACCAGTAACCACCAGCCCGGTCAGGCTGTCGAAGGTGACGGTGAACGGGTTGCCGGACACATCGGTGTTATACATCAGCTCCAGCAGGGACAGCCGGGAGTCCATGGCAGCATTGAGGTTCTGGAGGAACGGGTGGGCCTCCATGTCCCCGTTGTGGAGGTCGATGAGCTTCTGGGCCTCCACGAGGAACTGGGGCAGCATGACCACGACGCAGTATTCCTTCACGTCCTCCGCCGTCATGAACGCCTCCGGGGAGTAGTCGATGATGACCGTGGCCCCCTCGCCGACGGTGATGCTGATGGGGAACCGGCGCGTGTCGATGCCGGTCTTGGAGTAGGCGCTCACCCACTGAGGATAGTCTCCCAGGGTGCCGTAGTACAGCAGCACCTCTTCCCCGTCCAGGTCGCGGGCAAAGACGCCAAACTCCCGAATCCAAAAGCCATGGTCCAGGCCGCCGTTCAGATCGGACCGGTACTCCACCGTCATGTGGACGGTATCGCCGTCGTACATGGGCTCGTTGGAGGTGGCGGCGGCCACCGGCTCAACAAGGTCCTGGAGCTCGCCGGGAAACAGCCCATCCGGGCAGATACCGGACCCTACCATGGTCCGGGTGAGGGTGAGGGGCATCTTCTCGGCCAGGATTTTGGCAATCAGGGCCCGCCCCCGCTTGGTGGTGGTGCAGCCGTAGTTCTCGTTCTCAACGGGGTTCATCGGGTCAATAACCATGGGGTTCATGCAAATTCCTCCTTCAATTCTGGTAGTCTTGTCTCCATGATGGTGCCGTGCGAAGCAGCAGAAAAGCGGCCCACCGTGGCCGCCCGGATTTCGGTATCAAAGTCTTTCAGCGTGGGGAGCCGGGTCTCCATGATGGTGCCGACCATGGCGGCGGAAGCGTGGCCCACCACGGCGGCGATCCCCAGGTCCGGTTCGATGACCGGGAGCTTCGTGATACTCAGGCCCCGCCCGATGACCGGGACGACGGAGATGACGGCGGCCGGGAGCTCCGGCTCCAGCTCCGGGAGCTTCGTGATAGCCATTCCCCGGCCCATGACCGGGGTGACGTGCAGCTCCGACTCCATGGGCGGAGACTCCGTGGTGGCCGTGATGTGGATGCCCACGCCGGCGGCCTTGATGATGGGGGCGCTCAGCAGGTTCTCCGCATGGTCTTCTGGGCTGAGGATGCCAGCGTCCAGGAACATGACCGCCGGGTACTCCGGGTCCTCGTGGTAGTACAGGGGCTTCTCCCAGAACATACGGAAGGCCCGGATGAGGTCTGGGTAGGTGCAGGTGTTCGTGTTCTTCAGGACCTTGTAGAACAGGTACTTCCGGTAGGTTTCATCGTTGATGGGCTCGCCGGGGTTGACGAAGCTGGAGAGCTCCCCGGCCTCCGCCCGGCTGAGGACCACGATGTCCCCCACGCCGTCAAGCTGAGAGCCGACGGCGGTGCTGATGGAACGCTGCGTCCGCAGGTCCTCATAGAAGTCCGCTACGTCCTGGAGTTGTTCAGCGATGACCTCCATGACGGCCTCGATGTTCGGCTGGCCCTTGAACTGCTCCACGAGGTCAGCTTTCAGGCTGGCGAAGTAGTCAACCACTGATGACCACCTCGATCCTCTCCTCCGACAGGATGGCCCGTTCCCTGGGCGTTACGGTGATGCTGCGCTGGTCCAGCGTGGCCGGCTTGCTCTCCCCCGCCGCCATGGTGATGTCTGCGTAGTCCATGCCGGTGACGGTGGAGTACAGGGCGCCCAGGAAGAGCTTCTGCGGGACGACATCGGAGCCGGTGTCCAGCGTGTCCATCCTGTCCAGGATGGCGGCCTTGATGAGGTCGGCATAGTTGGACGGCAGCGTGGAGCTCCGGCTCATGGTGACGCCCACCCTCATCCAGACCTTCAGGTAGGTCGGGCGGTTGAAGCGGACGGTAATCTCTTCGCCGTACTCGCCGGGGACCGAGACTTCCACAGAGCCGAAGGTGTTGATGCCGCCGGCCTTCGTGTTGAGTATCTGGCGGGCGATTTCGTTGGCGTCTCCGCCGTCCACCACGACCTCGACGGAGTGGGGCCACCGGCCCATGTCATCGACCTCGTTGGAGTCGTTCTCATAGGGGGCCACCGATGTGACGCCCTGACAGTTGTCCAGGATGGCGCTGCGGATACTCTCCAGCATCCGGGAGGACATAGAGAAAATCTTATCCGCATACGACTGGCGGAACTCGGTATCGGTTTCCGTGAGCTGGCCGGCGATGTAGGAGCCCACGTTCACCACGCTTTGGAGCCCAGGCACAGCCTTGACGATTTTCGTGATGACGCCGTTCGGGAGAAGGATGTCCCCCGCCTCTTCGGTGGCGAAGGTGATGACGCTGCCCACGGTATCGGTGGTCAGGTTCTCGGACAGCAGCAGGACGTTGGCAGAAGCCTCAACCACCGCCTCGATGCGAAGCAGGGCCGCCTCTTCATCGACGGATACCAGGAAGGCGTCGTCGTTGATGGCGGCCGATAGAGCTTTTAGAACGTCCATGGTGGTCGGGGTTCCCGTGGGGGTGATAGAGTATGGGTTCCCGTTCAGGGCCACCGTGAAGACGCCGGAGAGCTGCGTGGATGTGACCTTGACGGCTGCTTTGTTGAAGGAGCTGCGGGTTATCTCCTTCTGTTCGCTGATGACGAGCTGCGTAGCCGGGTTGGTATCGGAGGCAATCAGCGTCCCGGACGGGATGACGGTGCCGTCGATGCCGGTACAGAGGACGTGGTAGTAGGACGGCGCCGGGGAGCCCCGTGTGGAGCCCCCGTACTGGGCCGCATTGTCCAGGCTGATGCCCTCCGCCGTGGCCGGGTACTGGGAGTAGTAGATGTCGCTGCCGTACTCCCAGAGCTCGGCGATCTTATCGGCCACATTGGTCAGAAGGTGGTTCAGGAGGGATTGGGGGTTCTGGCGGGTGTTTATCCCCAGCTTCTCCGTCAAGGAGCTGTGCATCTCCTCCAGGATGACATCCAGCCGCTTGATGTTGGGGCCTTTGGGGGTCAGGCCATAGTCAGGCACAGATTTTCACCTCTTTCTGGAAAATTTCATCCTCGACGGTGAAGACGACGATGATTTCCGCCTCCCTGGTGCGTGGGTCCGGGATGATGTCAGCCTTCGTGACGCTGGTCACTCCCTCCACGCCCAGCACGAGGTCCCGCAGCAGGAAGCGGATTTTCGTCAGGTTCGGGTTCTTGATGAACACCTCCTCGAAGTACGGGAAGCCCAGGGTTGGCCCCAGCCGCCACTCGGCCAGGAACCATTTGAGGCGGATGAGGACAGCCTGAGCGACGCTCTCGGTCGGAACGATGTCCCCCACGGGGGTGATTTCCAGGTCCCCGTCTGGCGTGATTTTGAAGTCCACCATACGGATCACCCCCCGATAAACACGTCGCCGCTCCCATCCTGGACAGAGCCTCCGATGGAAACGGCATCGCCGATGCGGGCCGCCGGGCGGCCGTTGATGAAGACTGAGGAGCTGCCGGCGGCAATCACGTCCTGGTGGCCGGGGTGGGAGACGCAGCCATGGGAGGCGTAATGGTCTCCGACCCGGCCAGCGCCACGGCCGTTGATTTTGACATCGGAGCTGTACTCCACCAGGGGGACCGGCGGGCAAGCGTCGTGACCGGTGCAGCAGTCCCCTTGCCGTGTAGCGTTCATGGTCATTACCTCCTTCCGCTAATTTAGGTTGACGGTTCCGCCCTGGGTGGTCAGGCTGCCGTTGATAGTTACATCCCCGTCGATGACCACGCCGCTTGGTTTTATCGTGACCGTGGTGCTCTCAGCCTTGATGACCACGGCGTTCTCATCACAAGCCTTCTGGACGCCGGGCCCAGGCTTGACGAAGAGGCCCACCAGGGCGATGCTGTTGGTCAGGTCGTACCGCAGATCGGTGGCGGTCTCCCGGCCATACATCCAGAAGTCAAGCGACTGCTCGGCGGCGAAGAGGATGCACCCATCCCCCGGCTTTACCGGGTAGGCGATGGATGCCTTCTGGCCCGCCCCCTGCGGGAAGTAGACGGGGACCCCGGCGATATTCGGGTAGTCCATCTTGCTCCCGTCCGGTTTGGTGTACTTCATCTTCGGGGACACCGTGGCGAGGCAGGTTGCCGGGTCGAAGTCCACGATGGAGCCAGGGATGGCCGTGTGGATACAGTTGACGGCACCCTCCGCCATCTGCTGGAGCCGTTCAACGAGCTCTTGCATCATATCAGCCGCTCACCTCCAGAAGCCGGGCCGTACAGGTCCAGGAGCCCTCCACGTTATCCCCCTCGATTTCCAGCGAGTAGACCCGGAAGAAGCCCGTGACCATCTTGCTCTCCAGCTTGACATAATCGTCGATGTTGATAGCTGCGTTCATCAGGTACTCCACGTCCCACCCGTGCTGGGCCTTCGAGGTGTCCTTGTCATCGGATACCTGTATCTGCTTCGGGATGCCCAGGAGCCCGGTGTCCGGGCTCAGGACGTAGACCTCCTTCGACATGACATCCCCAGGCTTTTTGACCTGGAGGACGCCATTCTGTATCGACCACTGAAGGCTGCTGCAATCACAAGCCTTGGTCAGGACATCCTTGGCCGGGCCGACGAAGCTGAAGCCGTTGGGCAGGTCCACGAACTCGGCGTTGTAGGAGAACGTGACGGCCACGCCCATCTGGTCGGCTGCGTCCTGGATGAGGGTCTTCGTATTCACGGTGCCGGAGTAGGAGACGGAGGCGTAGGTGTCCCGGACCTCGATGCGGTTGTCCACCAACTCAAGCTGGGTGCAGCGATCCGCCCCGTCCAGCGACGTGCTGGTGTAGGTGACGACCCCGGTGAAGATGAGGGGCATGACGGAGCCGTACCCCGCCTTCAGGGATACCACGCAATCGTCCTTGCTGAGCTCTGCGAGGTGCTGGGGGTTCAGGTTCCAGATGGAGACCTTGCCGGTGTTCTGGCTCTTGAGGTCCGCTTTCTGGAAGGAAAAGGAGACATGGAGGGGTGTTGGCCCTTCCCCTATCTCGAAGCCTACCTGTCCGGCCTGACCAGCGATTAGGCGGTACTGGCGGTCAAAGTTTTGCAAGGCTGTCGCCTCCTTTGCTCGGCTTTCTTTTAATAATTTTCTTTCTATATAAAGGGTTATGGTTAGGTTTGGTTTGGTTACGAGCGGATTTCCACCGGATGTCCTGCGGACGGTCGTGCGGACGAGACGTGGGACAAAAATCAAAAGGGTACGAAAAACGGAGAAAAAGGGAGGATGAGCGAGATTTTCAGGTTTTGGCCTGTCTCGCTCACCCTCTATGGCTGAGATGCCCTTTTCCCCTACCACCACGCTTTTTCGGGATGATGGATGGATTTGTGGCGGATGCCGTGTTGGACGACGTTTGGACCGTCCGCAGGATGTCCCACGGAAAATCCACGGAAGAAATTACTGGACCGGGGCGAAGATGAAGCTGGCCCGGCCTTCCCTAAAATCCGCCCGGCCCACCTTGTCCAGCTCGGTCATGACACCGAAGACGCCCATGGGCAGCTCGGCCACGCCGTAGTAGAACACGTTGAGGGGGAACCGGGGGACGACCTTCACGCCCATGACGATGGGCTCGCCCAGGGCGTCGGACAGGCCGAAGCTCCAGTAGCCGCCGGTGTCATTGTAGGTGAAGCGGATGAGGTACTGCTTCCCGTTCAGGACGATGCGGGACACGCTATCGTTCATATCGGGGACCTCGATGATGATATAGTCCATACCGCACCTCACTTCATGAGGCCCATGCCGGCGGCGGCGGAGTACAGGATGGACCCAGACTTATTGCCGCCACCGGATGAGCCCCCGCCGGAATTAGAACCCGATCCAGAGCTGGAGCCGGAGCCCGAGCCACCCCCGCTGGACCCCTTGGATGTGCTGGCGGTCCCGGCGGAGGCAGCGGAGGCTCCGCTCTTTCCGTAGCTGTCCGGGATGGTGGCCGTTTTCGTGGCCGTGACCCGGACCTTCTTGAACTTGATGGGGATTTCCATGGCCTCCATCATGGCGTTGGTCTTAGGGATGCTGAGGCTGAGGATAGCCATGTCGGTGTAGGTCTCGGAACTGGTGGTGACGGTGATGAGCTTCTTCTGGAAGTACAGGGATTTGAGCCGCTTCACCACTTCCGCCACCCGGTCGCCCGAATTGCCGAACCGCTTGGCCCAGGTCACGGGCCTGTTGCTGACCAGCAGGGTCATGTCCAGGGTTTCCGGGGACAGGATGATGGTGTCGCTGACGGCAAAGCCGGTCTCTACCGAATACTCCGGGACGGTGGCGTCATACGCCTCGGTCGAGCTCATGAGAGCGTCGAACTCGATGCCGTCCACACTCACGGGCTGCATAGCTCTTCCCATACCCTGTCACCCCCTTGCGAATTGCAGGGCCCGAGCCATCTCGCTGGTGGAGTCGTCGGCGGCCTTGTCCATGGCCTCCGAGCTCTTCTCCTGGCCCGCCCGGTCCCCGTTGAACTGGTTGTCGATGTTGACGTTCTGCGTAATGCTGACGGTTTTGCTGTCGTTGCCGCCGCCGACCTTGGACACGGTTTCGGGCTGCACCACGTTGGCCTGGGTCATAAACGAGAGGTCCCCGCTGAAGCCCTGGAGGAAGCTCTTGAGCTTTTCCTTCCCCGCTGCGATGCCCTGGACAAAATTGCCCAGGTCAGATACCGGCGCAATCTTCGGATTGAAGGTCATGCCGTCGTCCTTCATGGAGCCCAGCATTTTGTTCGCCTTGGTCTTGGCCGCCTTGATGCCGCCCAGCAGGTTGCCCACCATGCCGGTGACGGAGCCGCTGTTGTCTTCGAGGTTCATGCCGTCGGACATACCTGCGGCGATCTCCTCGACTGCGTTGCGGACCCGTTCCTTCCCCGCTGCGATGCCCTGGGTCATCAGGTCAATCATATCGGGCATATAGGTGTGGAAGTCACTCAGGGGGCCGTCCTCCGGCTCGGAGAAGCCGAGGAACGATTTAATCTTGTCGGCCACACACTTGACGGCCTCTCCGACCTTGCCCACCGCCCCGGTGATGCCGTTGACGATGTTGTCCACGATGTCGGAGCCCCATTTCAGGGCTTGCTCGGGAAGGGCTGTAATCCAGTCGATGGCGGCCTGGAAGCCGTTCACGATGGCGTCTTTGATGCCAGTGACCTTTTCCACGATGACATCCCAAACGCCCTGGAAAATACCGGCGAAGAAGTCGATGACCGCCCCCCAGATGGTGGTGATGGTATCCCACGCACCGCTGAGGATGGCGACGAGCATTTCCCACGCCGCCGCAGCCATATCCTTGATGGCGTTCCAGGCCCCTTCCCAGTTGCCGGTGAAGACGTTCGCCAGGAAGTCGATGAGGGCCGATAGGTAGTCGAGGAACGGCTGGATGAGCGAGATGAGGGTATTCCATAGGATGCTGAACACGGCGATGATGGTAGAGCCCCAGGTGTCCCAGAAGGCTTTCAGGGCCCCGAAAATGGTCTGGGCCGCAGATACCAGGGCGTTCCACAGGGTCTCGCAGAGCTGCTTGATGCCTTCCCACAGCTTGGAGAAGGTTTCCATGACCTGGGCCCCATTCTCCTTCCACCAGCCGGACAGCGCACCGAAAATCTGCTTGGCCGCTCCGACGATGGCCTTCCAGATGCCCAGAAGCGTATCCTTGACCGCCTCGCCGTTCTCGGCCCACCAGTCGGACAGGGCGCCGAATATGGCCTGGGCCGCCCCCTGGAGGGTCCCCCATATCGACAGCAGGAAGTCCTTGATGGTGCTCCATGCCTTCTGGATGGTGGCCCTGGCCTCGTCAGCGTCGATGCCGGCTTTCTCAAAGAGAGCGCCTATCACGCTGTTGTCCCCATTCATGAAGGCGATGAAGTCCTGCACGATGAGGGCCAGCATAAGCACGACGGCGGCGATGGCAAATACCTTCAGGTTGACGTTGCCGAGACCCTTGCCGATGAGCTTGAGCCCGTCGGCGATCTTCTGGAAGTTGACGATGGCGAGCGTGGCCCCGATGGTCACGCCCAGGACGCCGATGATTTTCTCGGCCCCACCTATCTTGGCGGCGAAGTCATTTAGCTTCTGCACCCCGTCCCGCAATACCGTGAGGCCCTTCGCTCCGAAGCTGATGACCTTTTGGAATGTGGGCATGAAGAACTGACCCACGAGTGTCTTGATTTCCTTCAGCTTGGATTGGAACTGAACGACGGTGCTCTTGTAGGAGCCGAGGCTGCGTTCGCAGTCTCCGATGGCGTCTGGGCTCTGAGCGAGGATGGCGTTGTAGTTGACCTGCATCTTCGTGAGCTGGTCCAGCTTCTCGTAGGTGCCGGACAGCCCCATAGCTTGCATAGCTCTTGCCCTCGTGTCATCGTTAAGGACAGCACCCAGGGCCTTGGCCGCCTCGGACTCGCCCATAACAGCTTTGGTCATGTTGTTCACGGCAGCCGTCTCGTCCAGGTTGGCGAAGGAAGCGAGGTCCAGGGCCAGCGTGGTCATCTGCTTGGACAGCTCAGCGCCCTCCTGCCGGGTCATGCCGAAGCCGACCAACAAATTCTGCTGGTCGGCCAGATAGGTCTTGATGTCATTCTTGTTCCGACCGATGGCGTCGGAGTAGGACTGAGCCCACGCTTCCACCTCGTCGGTCATCCCCTGGAAGACGACATCGAACTTGTTCTGCATCTCCTCCACCTCAGATGCCACGGACACGCAATCTTTGACGAAGGATGCTGCACCAGCTACGGAGAAGGCCACGCCGATGGCGCCCAGGGCCTTGGTAGCCATGTCTTTCAGGCTTTTGACGCTGTTCTCGGCTTCGTTCTGGGACTGCTCGTCGATGTCGAAGCCCAGCAGGATCATTATGTCACGGATAGTCACAGCGCATGGCTCACCTCCTCCTGTCCCGTTCTGCCTGAGCGTCGTCCGCCCTGCAACGCTCCACATCCAGCTCCATGCAGTACAGGGCATAGAGCTTCAGGGCCTCGTCCAGGGTGTAGACGTTCTTCAGCTCCCACATCGTCGCCAGCTTCGCTTTGATGAGGGAATACATTCGGAGCTCTAACTCTCCGAACTGGGAGGCGTCGAAGTCTCCGTACTGGCTGAACTCGCCGCCATCAGGTCCTTGAACTTGGCGATGGCAGCGCCAAACTGGGCGGCGAGCTTCTTGAAAAAACCGTTGTAATTGACCTTGATGACCTCCACCGCCAGGATGAACATATCCTGGACCTCGCCGCAGAACAGATCATTGGCCTTGTCCATGGTCAGCTTCGGGGTGGCGCCGGTCTCCGGGTCGTCATAGGCGATGTTGCCGTAATCGACCAAGAGCTGCCTGAGCAGGGTCTCCACCACGGTGCCGGAGAGACCAGAAACGGCCCCGGCCAAAGCCGGAGCCGCCTCTTCCAGGTTGAGGTCGAAAATGCTTTTCTCATCGCCGGTGCCCCCGACCAGGGACAGGAGCCCGCCGGCGACGGGGGTAATGGTCTTGGTGAGCTGGCCGAAGATGTTGGCGGACTTGAAGGCGGGGAACGGCCGGATGTAGAACGTGGTGTCGCCGACCAGTACCGGAGTAGCGTCTTGCTGTTTCATCCTCTATCCCTCCCCTTACTCGCTGAGGTCGTCGGAGCCGCTGTCGAACTCCCACTCGTTGTTGTTGGTGTCCTTGCCACGGGTGCGGGTGGCGTCCTTGGTGATCCAGGCTTCCTCAGAGCTATACAGCAGACCGCCCTTCAGGTCCTTGATAAGGAGAGGAGCCTTGCCCTCCCCGGTCTCCAGGTCTCGCTTGTAGGCAGCCTGAAAAACGCTGTTGCTGTCGGAAGTCTGAAGCAGGACGCACTTGACCTTGTGGGTGCGGTCGGTGGGAAGGGCTCGGGCCACTTCCCCGTCGCACCCCACCTTCTTGGTAATGCCGTCGCCGTTCGCCTCGATGGTGATATGAGAGTCATCCGCAAAGCCGGTGACGATGTGGCTGCCAAAGGACATGGTGACGAGGCGAGGGTCATAAGTCTTAGTCATAGCTGGTTCTTACCTCCTTACAGGGTGTAGGTCAGGCTGCCCTTGATTTCCGTGAAGTGGATAGCGCCGGCCAGCCGGGCCGTGAAGGTGCAGTCCGTCAGCTTGCGGGACGCTTTCTGCGAGGCGGTCAGGTTGGCGGACAGGGGGACGTGGGTGGTGAAGCCGGGGATGAGGTTCCCGTCCTCGTCGTACTCGTCGGGGGCGATGCCCTCGTAGTAGACGCCGGACTTCAGGGAGGCGATCATCTGGTTCTGGATGAGCCCGATGCCCTTGTCCGTGTAGGGGATTTTCGGGTTCGTGATAAACAGGTTCGCCACCCGGACCTGCATATCGTTTTCCAGCCAGTCCCGGAAACGGATGGTGTCGATCCACTCGCCAGCCAGGGTCTTGCCCTGGTAGCTGATGTTCTTGGAGGCGGTCGGGATGAAGTAGCTGATATTGCCGGCCTCCAGAGCGGCAATCTGCGTACTGGTGAGCGAGGACGGGGCGACCCCGTTGATGGTCTTGTGGGCCCAGGTCTCCTTGCCGGAGTGGTAGTTGAGACACTTGGCGGTCCAGCCGACGGCAATGCACTGGTTGGCCGGGGAGACATCGGCGTCAGCCTGATCGTCGCTCTCCTTGCAGTACATACCGAAGCTGCGCTGGTAAATGGTCTGGGAAGCGGTGGCCGGCTTATACGAGGCAAAGCCGCACATCTTCTTCTGGGCCTCTGTCCACTCGATGACGGTGTTGAGCTGCTCCTCCGAGAGCCCGACAGGGCAGATGACATACCAGCCGTTCATACCCAGGAGCCCATCCAGGGTGGAAGCGAGGTCGCCATCCTCCGCCAGGGTCCCGATGAACACCTTGGACGGGGACGGGCTCTGGGAGAAGGCGATACGGGCGGCCACGCCCACGATGTCGGCGTCCTTGCCAACGGCGACGTAGCCGGTGCCCGTGACCTCCTCCAGGCTGTTGTAGACCCCCACGGCGGGGGCCTTATGGTCCGCCTTGGCCGGGGCGGGGCCGAAGATGAGAAGATTGTCGAAGCTGTTGCTGTCGATGATGGGCGATGCGATGTCGATAGAAACAGTGACAATCCGGTCGAGATTGTTTCCCATTTTCTACTTTTCCTCCTTGTTGGTGATTTCGGCCGACGTGAAGTAGCCGAGGGTTTCCTTCGCCAGCTCTTCGTTTGCCCCGCCGCTGGCAGAAGGAACGAAGACCGGTTCGATGTAGACATCCTCCGCCTCGTCCGGGTCTGTATCGGGGATGACGGGGGTATCTGGTGTGCTGGGTGTACCAGGGGTTCCGGGGGTTCCGGGGCCACCAGGGGTCTCGCCGGGGGCGGAGCTGTGCTTGATGCTGGACGGGTCCAGCATGGCGGTGTAACCGACGGCCTTCTGGGTGAAATTCATCGCCAGCTCCATGGTTGCCCGGAACTGGTAGCTGGCATCGTTGATGAGCTCCGACGTGTCGTGGGCCTCTCCGGTCAGGACGATTGAAACATCGTGCTGGTGGCACCAATTAACGGCATAGTCCGAGGCGACGAAGTTGGCGAACTCCAGCAGATCACTCAGGGCGGTGTTCTCCGCCGGTGTGATGAAGCCGGGGCGCTGCTCCACGGGGGCTCCCTTCGTGCAGAGGTCGATTTGGAGGGCCATCCTGGTGGGGTAGTAGCTGACCGTGGTGCCGTCGATGACCTTCTGAGGGGGATTGAGTGGCCGCTTCACCGAAATCGTCGTGAGGGTCGCGAGAGGGGGCTTAGATTTGACCGTGTTCGGTTGCTTGGAGTGTTTGACACTGGCCTTGGAATAAAAAACACCCAGCAGCTCATAGATGAGACTGCGGGCTTCCTTGACATCCATCACTCTTCCTCCTTCGTGTACCCGCCGGGGGGCTCTACGTTGTCCGGCAGCTCCCCTTCCGGGATGATGGCGAACTCGGACCTGCAATGGGCCAGCATCGTATGGTCCCACGGGAACGCCGACACGCATTTGTACCACGACCCACGGTAAAACAGCCAGTCTCCAGGGATGCCCTGGTACTGGTCCGCTGCGGTGAGCTGGAGGTCCCCGAACGCCTTGACCCGCTTGGTGCTGCGCTCCCCCTCCGGCAGGGCCAGGAGCTCTTTGGTGGAGAGGGGCTGGACGTTGAGGAACGTGACCACATCCTCATACGGTGCCGTGGTGTAGCCGCCGGGGACATCTTCCTGGGGGCCGAACCTGCGGACGGTGTACTTGCGGCGGAAAATATTCAGGCCGCCCATGGTCATCATCCTCCTCCCTTCGGCTTGATGTGGTAATTCACCGACTGGCGGAGCCGGCCGGTATCAATCAGGGGCTTATCCGAGCCCTTCTTCCTGATAGTGGACGGAGCGTTGGGAACGAAGGAGCCTTCCTTGATGGTCTTCTGGACGATGCCCTTCATGTGGATGCCGATTTTCTTCAGGGCTTCCTCGGCGGTGCCACCACGGGCTATGGCCCTGGCCTGTTGCGCACAATGCGCTCTGATTTTGTCCTCGTTACCATCAACACTCTGGCGAAGGAACGGCCGGGCCGGTATGGGGTGAGCCCCACTCGTGCCCAGCTCGTTCCATAGGGCGATGTCGCACATATCGACACCTTCGTCGTCGGTGGCCTCGCCAGCCTGATAGCCGACCCTGACCTCCAGGCGCTTCATCTTCTCCAGCTCGGCCAGGAACCGGCGGCCTTCCGGGGTGAGCCGGTCGTGACCGCCGCTCATCGCCTTCCCTCCCCGGAGCACCGGATGGGCATGATGACCATGCGGCGCAGGGACAGGTATTGCATACCGTAGGCCGTGAGGGTCAGCTCGGAGTCCGAGAGCGTACTGGCTGCGGAGCTGTTGAACGAGATGGAGGTTTCACCCTCCGAGTAACTGCTTACCCGAAGGGTGTCCCCGATACCGAGCTGGAGCCCGCCTTCCCCGGCAGACTGATCCTCCCCGCAGCTGGCAATCTTCATCCGGTGGGCAGCCAGGAGCGCCACGGCCTGTTCGTACAGGTTCCCGAACTGCTTCCGACTGACCATGGGGGTTGTGAGGTCAATCCACTGGAGAACCGTGGGGTCCTCGACCGAAGCGAACTCTGCGGCCAAAATGCGGAAGATGTCGAGGATGGGCACTACGGCCTTAAACTTGGCCGGGGTCCTGGCTTTAGCCATAGCTGGCCCTCCTTACTCGGCGGTGGCGGCCCGGATTTTCTCGGCCAGGGTCTCCTTGGTGTCGTCCTCCAGGATGTCCAGGCCCAGCTTCAGACACTCCTCCGTGAGCTCCTGCTTGTTCATCCGGGACAGGGGCTTCTTGCCATCGCCGGCAGGGGGCTCGCTGCCGGACTCCTCGCCGACGGTCTCCTTGGCAGGGGCCTTGACGACGGCCAGGGCCTTACGGGAGATGAGAGCTGCCACCGCAGGAGCGGTGGACAGGCTATCATCAACGTGCTTGGTCTCTTCGGGCAGGATCATCACGCTGCCGACGTGGATGACCTTCTGACTGTTGTTCTTGAGCAGCATTTCAATTTCCTCCTTCTCAGATGCCCACGATAATCATGGCGGACATGGGGTAGTAGATGACAGCGCCGGCGACACGGGCCTCGCACATGATCTCGACCTCCAGGTTCTTGTACTGGGCGGGGTGCTGGAGGAAGGGCATGGGAATTTCGGCGGACATCTTATCGGCGTCATACTTGTAGAGGATGCCGACGCCCTGGCCGGGGGTGGTGGAGCCGGCGGCCTTGGCGTAGGGGTTGGTGTCCACGCTGGTGGAGTTGAGCTCGTGACAGGCGACGATCTTGATGCCGGGAAGGTTGTCCTGGAGGTACTTCAGAACGGAGCTCTCGGTGCTCTCGATGCGCCGCAGAGACAGGGCGATGTAGACATCGGAGGGGATGCCCAGCCGGTCAGCCTTCTCGACGCCCTGGGTGGAGAGCTCCATCTGGGTCAGCCAGGACTTGACATCCTCGACGATCTCATCGGGGTCCTTCTCCAGCCAAGAGGTCTTGTTGGTCTTGGCGCCGGGGGTCAGGGTGTAGACGGGGATGTCGTTGTCATCGGACAGGATGCCCACCAGCTTGTTGGCCTTGTCGCCGACCCAGATGAGGGTATTGGTCAGCCGGTCGATGTGGTAGCGGGCGGAGTCCGCACGACGGCTGTCCAGGGACTTGCCGGCCATGCGGGAGGCCCTCATCTCCTGGACGTTGTAGCCGTAGCTGTCGCCGATGCTCTTGACGTAGCCGGTCTTCATCTCGCCCTTCACGTCCACACGGGGCAGGTCAGTGGCGTAGTTGCTGATGATCTTCGCCATGCCGGTCCGCTCGTAGCCGTAGTAGGTGAAGCTCTCGGCCCCCTCCGGCACCTCATGGGTGACGGGGAACATCTGGAGGGCGGTGAACTCGGGATACCGCTTGTCATACGCCTTGGACTTGATGTAGTCCAGCTCACGGGCGAAGAAGACGCTGGCATCCTCCTCGCTGTCGAACCGCATGGCGGGGGAGCTCGCCAGGGTGGACGGGATGTTGGAGGCCCGCAGCGCCCGCTCATCGGCGTAGTCATAGGTCTTGGACGGCATATTGGCGTCGTATCTCATCTTGCTCATAGTGTCTTTTCCTCCTATCTCCGATTAGTTACCGCTGGCGGCGGGCGCTGCGTTGAGCTGGTTATACAGCTCGATGGCGGCGATGCCGTTCTGGGCCGTGGTGATGAACCGGGCGTTGATGGCGATGCCGCCGGTGGTGCCGAAGCAGCCGGCGTCGTCCCCGCTGGTGATGAGGTGGACCTGATCGCCATAGGCGGGCTCAGCCTCAGCAGCCAGCCGAGCCCAGACCCGACCGTGACGCATGATGCTCTGAGTGGAGCTGTTGCGGACGACGATGACGCCGTTCATGTCCATCTCGTTGGAGCCGCCGTTCATGACGACGCCCATGAACTTGTCCATGGTGCTGTCAGCCGTGGGGATGGTCACGTCGGTGCCGGGGGTGGTGCCCGCCACGACGCCCATGCCGAACTTGACCTTGCCGTCCGCAGCGTCGATGCGGAAGGAGTCAACGGCGTGGTCGGTCAGGTCATAGAGGCCGCCGGCCACACCTGCGGGGGTCCTGTTGTTGTACTCAGTCCAAATGCTCATTACTCGTTACCTCCATCCATGTCCTCGATCATCTGGTTGCGCCGGGCGGTGGCACCGGCGGGCTCGGGAGCCTTCCTCGGGGCAGAGTCCGTGTTGAACATCTGCCGGCGCTGGTACTCGGTGCCCTTGCGGGCCTCCACCTCGTCACGGGCGATGGCGAAGGCGGCGTCGATGTAGACCTCGCTCTGGCCGTCCAGCCGCAGGGTGGGCTTCACAGCCTTGATGATGGCCCGCTTGAGCTGGGGGATGGTCATGGCATCGGTGCCGTCCAGGTTCAGCCGGTCGCCCAGGCGGAGAAGGCTGATGCGCTCCTGGACGATGGCGTCCACGGAATCGGCGTTCATGGCCTTGCCCTTGTCGCCGCCGTCGGTCTTGGCACAGTCCTCACCGTCCTTCTTCACGGCGGGGGCGGAGTCGAAGTCGCTCTTGGCCTTCATCTGCTCGATGACCTTCAGCAGAGCGTCGATGTCGGCGTCCTGCTGAGCGATGACCTTCTTGGCGCTCTCAGTGTCCTTGGGGGCGCCGTCGGCCTTGCGCCCGTCCCGGCGGTCCTTGACCATCTTCACGGGATCGCCGCCGTCGGTGTTGCTGCCGGGGGCATCGCCGCCATCCTTCTTGGGCTCGTTGCCGTCGGTGTTGCTGTCGCCGCCGTCGGTCTTCTTGTCGGGCGGGTCGCCGCCGTCCTTCTTGGGATCAGCAGGGTCCGGGTCGCTGCCGTCGGCCCGCCGGGCCTTGAACTGCCGGACAGCCTCGTCCATCTCCTCGGGGGTCAGATCGTACTTGGGGTCCATATTGGTTCCTCCTTCTGAATTTTCGTCCCGGCTGTCGATGTTCAGCCGGGCTTGTTCTCCGGCTCTCGCCTTATCGACGAGGGCCAAATGGTTGATGCGGATGTTCGTCTGGATAGCGTCATAGTGCTGGCCGTTCCAGGTGCCGGGGGTCTCGTCCAGGTCGAGCGAGTAGCCCAGGGAGAGCTCCCGGAGGCCGGTCTGCTTGATGATGTCCGTGTCGTGGATGATGATTTCCACCCGAACATCATCGCCGTCCGCCACGCCCTCGGACAGGATGGTGCCGATGTGCTCCCGGTCCACGTTGTCTTTGTCCACGCTTCCCGCCCGGTGGGTGAGGATGACCGGCTTGCCCCGGTAGCTGGCGAGGCTGTCCTTGTCGAAGACGTGCTCCGGCAAACGCAGCTCCCTTCGGGTGCTGCCGTCGGGGTTACGGTACTCGAAGATACCCACGGACGTGACGATGGGCTTATCAATCAGATAGCCTTCCTCGGTCCAGTAGGTATCGCTGAGCGGGATGCTGTCCAGACGCTCGACACGCTTGAGAACAGGGGGTTCCACTTTGCTCGTTCCTCCTTTCTGCCTGTCCTGTTCTGCCGGGTCACGACAAAAACTTCTTCATACTGACTTACCCCCTTTCCCTGCAAACGGAAGGTCGATGGTATCTATGTCAAAAACAGGCAGGGCCACACACCGGCATTGATAGTCCTGGCCGGGGTGACAGCGCCTACCTGTCTTGGCATCTACGATTGGCGGATCGCTCCACCTGAAGCGTTTCTTGTTCAAGTGCTTGTGGCTGTCCCGGACCCGGCCATCACCGGAGTCCGACCACTCGTACTCCTCCACGCCGGCGTCCTCCTGCTGCTTCTTGGTCAGCTCACCGTTGAGCTTTCCAATCTGGTCCCTTGCGATGAGGCGGGCGTGGCGTTTGGTCTGCCCATAGACATCCTGGATTTCCTGGATGATGGACTTCGTGCTTCTGCCGTTCCTGAAGCCGTCCAGGACGATATTCTGCATATCCCCCAGGGTGCTCTTCGGGATGGTCTTGATGAGGTTGACGTTCTGGTCTACCCACCGGGTCAGGGCCTCCCGGTAAAACTCCCCCAGGTAGTAGTCATCCAGGATGTCGATGCCCAGCGTGGCCCGGATCGCCCGCTTCCACTCCTTGATGGTGAGCTTACGGGTGAGGTGGGCCATACGCTCCACTTTCTCCCGGAGGCCGAAGCGGTGGGTGCTGTTGTCCAGCTCCACGCCCATATCCAGGAAGGCTTGCTGAACGATGCTGACCAAATCCCCGATGTCATCGTGACGGGTGGCCTCTTCCATGCTGGCTGCTGCCCGTATCTCAGGCAGGTGCCTTTTGAGGGTGTCGTTCAGGAGCTTCGTATAGGCGTTTGTAATCCGCTGGTATTCCCGCTCAACGCTCACGGGGTATTGGAGGGTGGTCTTACACCGGAGCCGCTTATGGCTGCCGAAACGGGACTTGAGCACATCCCTGGTGGCTTGATGGTGGATGAGGTTGTTCATGTGACTGCCTCCTGCCTGACGGGCGTTGTTGGTGTGTGATTGCTGGAACCACCCAGTTAATGCGTAGAAGGTGCCAGGATTCTTCCCGGCACCTTCAGGTGGGAATTTGGATGGGTGAGACGAAACGTGTCTTGTATGACGCCATGTAGCGTTTAGAGCGAGACCGGAAAAAGACCCTCCTTGCTTTCCTGTGCCCCTCGTATACCATCCCTCTCCAAAACTTCTCGCTGTGGAAGTAGTATTCGTAGGCAGCATCGAAACTGCTAAAGTCGAGAAGAGCATAACCCGCCATCTTCTCGGCTTCTAAGCGGGTAAACCCGGACGATTCCATAAACTGGACGTACTCAGACCTTTTCATGCGTTATCCTCCAATGCGTTTAATAGCAATTTCATGGACTCAGCGAACGGAGGGAAGGCCACACTAGCTTCAATCAGGTTCATGACCTTCGCCGGTTCCATGAACTGAGCGAACTCCATCTCATCGCCGTCCGCCTTCGGAGCTCCGTCATACTCGGTGCAGAGGTAAATCTCCGAGGGCAAGTACGGCTTTGCCACCCCGCTGGTGCTTCCGATGTGGATGAGCTCCGTGGGGGTGATGCCGAACTCTTCCTGCGTTTCCCTGAGTGCAGCTTGCTCCGGGGTCTCTCCGGCCTCGATGTGGCCGCCGGGACCGCAGAACGTACCTTCAGTCCGGCGGAGGCCGGTGAGGATTTTCCCGTCACGGACTACCAGGACCCCCACGCCCTTTCCGGTGGTTTTGGGCGGGCCATCGGAAGCGTCCTGGTTAGCCTTGGGAGGCTCAGGAACAGGCGGAAGACCATATTCCGGTGTAGGTGGTTGGTCATCCGACAAATCCATTGTGGTGTCATCCTGGGGCTCCAGGAGCAGCTCTTCCGGCGGGATGCCGTCCAGGATGTCTTCCACCTGGAACTCTCCGCTGTCTGCCAGGGCCCCACGGACCTCGGACGGGTCGAGAGATTGCAACCCTACATAAATCTGGGCGGTCTGCGCTTTGACGTAGGAGGTATCTGCCTTGGTCTTGTCCACCGTGGCCTTCTCCGTGTCGCTCATGGTCCAGAGCGGGTTGAACTTCAGCTCGTAGTCCGGCTCCTCCTCGATTTCCCCGCTGGCCCTGCCCGCTATGAAGATGACATCCAGCAGGTTCAGCAGAACCGGGCGAACCGTGAGCCGCTGGAGGCGACCGACGAAGCTGTACCAGTTTTCCATGTCACTCTCTCCGGTGGAGTTTTCCCCGGCGGGGGCCCGACCGAAGAGGATGGTCTGCGGGATGTTCGTCAGGGCAGACAGCATATTGCAGGTGGCGTCGATGACATCCTTGACCCCGGAGAACTGGAACGTCTGGAAGCCATAGTCCTCTCCGTCAGCGTCAATGGCGATGGTATTCATCATGCCACGGGCGAGGTCAATGAGCTCCAGACGCTTCAGGGCTTGGTTCTCGCCGAGCTCGGAGGCGAGGAGCTGGGCCAGACCCTTCATCTTGTAGACAGCCTGGACGCTGCGCTCCAGCAGCTTCGGGCCGTTGCTGTGCGCCGTGATGGTATCCTGGATGGCCCGACGGAGGCGGATGTACTCCGGGGTGCCCCAGTACCGGTAATTCTCGTTGCCCACACTCTCAGGGACCACGCCGTTGCGGAAGACCAGACACCGGCTGGCATGGACCCGGAACGTACCGTAGATACTGGAGACATCGTAGAACTGGGGCTGCATGAAGCCGCCGCCCCTGCGCCGCCCCCGGTAGTTTCTGATGTCCCCGGCATACAGGCTGTTGTAGTCGGGCCAGACCACGGGACGCTCGAAGACGTGCAGCTCGTCGATGCTGCGGATGTTCTTCCAGTTGAGCGGTTCCTCCAGGCCCCGGCCATCATCAATCAGCATGACGATGATGGAGCCGCCGTAGAGCCGTGACCACTTCATGGCGGTGGCGGCGTGTTCCTCCCACCGCAGATCGTCCAGGGACCGGGAGACGAACTTCTCGATGTCCGGGTTGTTCAACCCCAGGTCAAAGCCTTGCTTCAGGGCCTCCTCCGCCGGGGCGTCGATGATTTTCGTGAACAGGCCGTTATCGGTGTAGAGGGTGGTCAGCTCCATATCAGGCGTGACGAGCTCCCGCTGAAAGCGGTAGCCCTCCGAGGCATCCTGGCTGGTCCCCCATTTGTTCATCAGGTTGACGTAGCCATCCTGACGGATTTCGTTGCTCATGTAATAAGCCCTCCAATATCGAATACGTTTTCAATTTCCGTAAACGCTGAACTGGTAGCATCCACCATATCCTTGAACTTGCTGGCAGGGAAGCTCTCAAGCTGGGCAAAATACTCTTCATTCCAGTCACCTATGACGACATAGAAATTACCCGCTTGCCATTGTGCGGCAACAGGCTCAGCTCGGGCTTCCTTACTACCGCTCTCGGCGATGGCACAGACATCGTACCCGGCCATGAACTTGATGTAGCTCTGGGCCTGATCCTTACCGGCCTGGCCGGGGTCCTGCGGGAGCCTGACCCGAACCCGCTTGTACCGGGCGATGTCCATGGCTGCTGTCATTCTCACGGTTTTGCGGACATCGGCGGCAGAGAGGCGAAGATTGATAACATCTGCAATCACATAACTGCCATCCTGTCTTTTACCCATTAGAACGCCAGCGGTGTAGGCTGGGTCGCCTCCCTCATCCTCTGAGGTAGCTGCGAGGTCCCAGGCCCGCACCCACTTCACAACATCCTGCGGGACATTCGGAAGCATATCCTTGACCTGTGTTCGTTTGAAGAACAGGCCGGCGGCGGGCTTAATTTTCCAGTTGCCATGGAGGAGCCGTTCCTGCTCCACGAGGGCCAGGGCCTTCAGGTTGGCGAGGTATCCGGGGTCCTGCTTCAGCAGTATCTTATTGTCGTAGACGGAGCTTGCGATGAACGTGACGCTCTTCGGTTCATGCAGCTCCTCCTCCGTTACGAGATTGAACTGCTCAACCAGCTCCGATTTACTATCTGCCCAGTGGATGATATTGTTGCGGCGGATCATCCATCTAATCTTGCCGCTGCGTTCCGGGATAGGGTATCCGGTCTTCTGGTCAATCCACCATTCAATGAACGTAGCGACCCAACTGTCGGCATCTGGGTTGCAGGTGGCCCGGACAAAGGGCTTCACACCGCAGACGGAGCGGTTTCGGGAGAGCATATAGAAAAACTGGTGTTCAGTGAAGTGGGTGAGCTCGTCGAAGCACAATCCGCAAATCTGGCTTCCCTGATAATCGTACAGCTCATCGTCGCTGCCAATGTGTTTGAACAGCACCCTTGATGTGATATACCCACGTTTATCGGTAAAGCGCCACTCTCCGTTGGATATTCTGGACTGTGCGCCCCGTATCCCGTAGTACATATCAAGCGTCTCGTCCCATAGGCCGCCTGGAGAGAATACCTGTTTGTAGGTCTTTCTGAACACTGTGCAGTTATATCCCCTGACATTCTTATACCGAAGGGCGGACAGGAGCAAGCCGTAGGTCTTTCCTCCGCCGGCTGCTCCACCGTAGACTACTATATCTGCGGAAGATGCAAGGAACCGCTCCTGCGGCCCAGGCTGTGGCCTGAGTATCCGTGTAGCCATGGTCATTCACCGCCCTTTTCGATTTCTGGCATATAGATGATGGTGTCCTCTGCTTCCTCACCATCGTCACCGGCTCCAGGGGGGACCAGCATACCAGTGTCTCTTCTTGCAGAGGCTTCCATCGAAGAGATGCGAGCCTTGCTCTCTCGTTCCTTGAGCTTCTGGTCCGGGTGGAAGCCGCCGTAGTCCATCAGGGCTTTGTAGGCCGAGACATCCCCGCTGGCCGCCCTCATCATCATGGCAACGGTAAGGCCGGTCATGTTGGTGCGATCTTCTTCATCAAATCCGAGCCCCTCCAGCTTCTCGTCGAGCTTGCCCGTGGCGGCCATGTCCAGGACGTACCGGATGGCCTGTCGAGCGTCCCGTTTCTTCCGTCTGGCCGCCCCGCTCTTCTTCCCGCCGGCAGCCCCCCGCTTTTTCGCTTCTTCCTTGGTTCGGACCGGTTTTAGGTTCTGAGGATTACCCTTCGGGTTAGCCACATCACCACCTCTCTTCTGCGGACATGAAAAGGCCCCTCATGGATGCCCATGAGAGGCCGTAGAAACGTCGATATTCACATGGATGTAGAGTATCCATACAGCTCAGTGAGAACCGTAACGCCCTCCTGAATGGCCGTGGGGATGTCGGTTCCAATGGAGATATAGAACGCCGGGTGTACCATGCACTCGTAGGCTTTGGTCATGGCGCTGCGCTGAGCCTTCGTGATGCCCAGGCGGAAGTCCTTGGCGATGGACAGGGCCTTCTTCATATCCCCATCGGACACCAGTCCCCGAACGATGTCGGTCTTCTTAATCGGCTCTGCCACGTTGGCCCCTCCCCTCAGTAGTACCGCTTCTTGCCGGCGGCGAAGGGTTTGTACTGGGCCTCTTCTCGCCGGCTCATGTGACCCTCCGCCCGCTCAGACTCCACAAACTGCCCCCAGTCCCCATCATCAAACAGGCTGGTTTGGTGGGGAGTGAGGGCAGCTTGCTCGTCCCTTATCATGTCGATCTTGGTCTTGCCCATCATCTTCCCCGTGCGGGTGTGAACGTCGTACACCCAATCGGGGAGCTGGCAGGTGGCGTGGAGCTCGTTGAAGTCGAACTCCTTGATTTCCTCGGGGCTGAGGTTCCGGTCCGGGCACATGAAGTTGCAAGTAACGTAGTCGGCGTCCCGGTTCTTCCGGGCCATGCAGAGGAGCGTGACGGCCTTGGCGATGAAGAGCCAGTTGTCGCCCTTCTTGCCGTTCACGAACTCGTCCGCCTGTTGCAGGGCGATGATTTCCTTGGTGATGATGCCGTAGCAATCCTCGGCGGACACGGTGAGCAGCCGCTTCCACAGGTAGGTGCGGAACTTCGGGTGCATCTCCGCTGCGGCATATGCTGCGTGGTACACATCCGCCCGCCGGATCGCCTTCTGCAACATCGATGAGATGTCGTACAGATTGTATCCATGCGTCGTGGTCAATTCCATATCTTCGGCCTCCATTTCTTTGGTTTCATACGGATTTGTGGGATTTTCCGTAACTTTATTGTCCCACATGAGGCGGCCGAACGTCAATCGAATTGTGACCATTTAACAATTTGTTCACGGGCTCACAGGTACTCTCCGAATACGGTACTGCTGGAGTCCATCAGCTTCGTGAATCTGAGCTTACCGTTCCGGCTGAACCTTGCCATGGCAGGGACCCCCTGGATGAACCGGGGGGCCAACGTGTTGGAGTAGGAGCCGATGTTGTCAAACAGGACGTAATCCCCGACGCTCAGGGGGCCGGAGTACCCGTCGGCAAACTTGTCGGGCTCCAGGCAGGTACAGCCATACATGGCGGCGTCCTCCACATGGCCTTCCCCGCTGCTGATGACGTAGAACGGGAACTGCTTGCCGGAGTCACCTATCATCGTGACATCCAGGCTCTTGCCGTCCAGGGTACAGACGGTCTTCCCGGCCACGGTCTTGATGTCGGTGACGGTCGTGAGGTAGGACTGGGCGTTGGAGATGATCGGCGTACCAGGCTCGACAATGACGGTAGGCATATCCTCGTCGGAGAAGAGCTGCGACAGCTCATCGTACAGACAGTCGGCATAGTCCTGGAAGCTGGGGATGTAACCATTGAACTGTGCGGCCAGGGCCGGGTTCATCGGGCCGTACATATTCCCGCCGAAGTCGATGTACTTAGCTCCGAGCTGCTTGGCGATCCGGGCCATCTTCTCAGCCTTCTCCCTCCACAAGCTCAGGGCCCGGCTCTTCGTGATGTGACAGTGGATGCCCGTGATTTCGATGTGTTTGAGCGAGGACAACTCCTCCAGGGTATTTGTATTGACCTCGATCCCGAAGCGAGAGAACTCGGCCCCAGACAGCCGGAGATTGACCCGGATGCCCACCTGGATGTCCAGGCCCATGAGGTCTGCGTGGGCATCCAGGTCTCGGAGCTCCGTCAGGTTCTCCACGTTCACGATGCCCCCGTGGGCGGCCAGCTCCACCTTGCCCACGACATCCCGGATGACGCCGTTGTAGATGATTTTGCTGTCATCCACGAACGTGCGGGCGTGGGCCAGCTCCATGGGCGAAACGACCTCCGCATAGCCGCCCTCCTGGTGGACCATACGGAGGACATCTTTGGCGTAGTTGGTCTTGTAGGAGTATCCCAGGATGAACCTGTCGAACCGGCTGAAGAAGGCCCGGTTCATGGCGTCGATGTTATCCTTGAGGATTTCCTCGCTGACGATGTAAAGAGGCGTGAACGGAACCCTACCTCTTGACTCCAATTCGTGCAATATTTTTTCGATAGTCGTACTCATAATACACTCCCCATTTATTGTGCATGGCAATCGTCATGTCGATGTGCTCTCGTCTGGCCTCGGCGGACCCGGCGTTGGTGTCCATCAGGGCCGTGGTACAGTAATACTTCGGCAGCAGGATGATACGGTTCAGGAGGAGCTCCTGCATAGCCATGTCAATATCGCTGGTGGCCGGGTCCTCCTCATTCAGCTTGGCCTTGAAGCCGGCCTTGTTCACCCATCGGATGTGTCCCGGCATACCCTTGAAGCCAAACTCCCGGTCGTAGATGTAGGATGCGTAGTTGGGGTTGTCGAAGGCGAGCCCCAGGCCCAGGTCCGAGAGGAGCTGCCCGATGCGCTCGCACTCCATGGTGGCCGTCTCCACGTCCGGGTTCCCGTCGCTGTCCACGATGGGATACCGCTTATCGTTCCGGTAGCACATGACCTTCACGTCGTCATCCACGATGCAGATGACATCCTCCGGCGTGTTCTCGATAATCCAGTAGAAGGTGGTCATGAAATCGTGGACAGCACCCGCCGGGATGATGAGCAGGTCCTCTACCCCGGCGGCCCGGTACTTCTCGGCCTGTTCCTCCCTGACGACATAGGTGCAGTATTCAAACAGGTTCTTGGTCATGATGGCATCCCACCGGCTCATGGACATACAGTAGATGCCGAAGTTCTCCGGCTTCTCAGCGGTAGTAGTGGGCGTCATAGTATTTCACCATCTTCAGTCCGTAGTCAAAGGAGACGTTCGTGTCGATAGGTTCGCCGAGGAGCTGCTTACAGCGCAGGTAGACCAGATCGGCGCCGGCCTTGGCGATGAAGGGGATGGTGGCGCTGATGCGAGGGTTGCACTCCAGCAGGACAGGGCTGCATACCTCAAGGGGAGTGTTATCTTTCGTTCGGAGTATGAAGTCGAAACAGGCATTACCATCAAGTTCCAGAACCTTCGTGATGGCTCTGCAAAAATCATAGGCCATTTCGTTCTTCACGATTTCCCCCTGGGTTACAGCGCCGTACTCCATGGCATATCCGGCAAAACCACATTCGAGCTCCACCCTGCCTTTGTTTGCCAGGATACATACGCTGTAATCGGTGCCGGCCACATATTCCTGGAGAATGATGTCAACATCCACCTTGTCGGCGATCTCGCAGAGCTGGTCAATGCTGATGTAGCGGCTCACGCCCATCTTGTTGAAGGAGCCGATGTCCAGGTACTTCTTCTCGTCCAGGATGGCAAAACCGGTGCCACCACACTTATCGGCCAGCTTGCAGCAGAGCGGCATACCAGTGTAATATCCGATGCTACGGGCGAAGCTGCGGACTTCGGCAGACGACCGGACCACCGTCTGCCTGGGCATGACCTTTGGGAACATACGGGCCAGCTCCACCTTGTCGTTCGCCACCATGAGGGTTCGCTCTGAGGCCACGGATACCTTAGTGCCCTCGGACTCCAGCCTCTCCCGGTTGGCCGCCAGGATGGGTAGCTCCGCCGTGATGTACGGAAGGATGACATCGACCTTCTCCCTGGTGCAGAGGTCCAGGAGCCAGTCGATGTAGTCCGGGTCCGTGATGGACGGGGCGATGATAGCCTCATCCACATCGGACCGCAGGATGTTGGCGGGGCTGTTGTTGATGCCGATGACCTCAACCTCCCTGCCGTCCACATTGTTCTTGAGGGACTGGACTAAGCTCTTGCTGTGTCGGCCGCAGCCGGTAATGACCACTTTCATACTTATACATCCTCACTTTCCTGCATTTCGTCCTTCGGAACGATTTGGGCCTTGATGTCATCGAACCAGACGGCCCTTGCCTGGATTTTGCGCTTCTGCGAGACAATCATCTTCCGCTTCTCCAGGCCGAGGGCCCGCTGGAGGTTCTTGTAGTCGATTTCGTTCCGGCAGACGATGAGAACGTAGTCGTACTTCTCATAGCGGATCAGCTCCATGTCCTTGACAGTCATCTCTTCCGGGTTCTTCTTGGCCTCCTTCGGGTCGATGCCCAGGTCCAGGGTCAGGTCAGCCGTCCAGTCGGCCAGAAGGTCCAGGTCCCACTCGCCGGCGTGGGTATTGTCCTTGATGTTGATGGCCCGCAGCTCCGCTTCGGTGTAGCCGATGAGCCGCTTGCAGTCCAGCTCCACGTCCGGGCCATACTTCCGCAGGACGACCTTGAGCCGCTGGTTGCCGGCGATGATGTTGTCCTGCTCGTCGATGAGGTAGATGCCAAAGTCCCCGAACACCTCAAAGCTCTGCTCCAGCTCATCCATCTTGTTGCGGATGATTTTCCGGGGGTTCCCGAACCCGGTCTTGATGTCCCCGGCCCTCATCGTGCAGCGTTCAATACGCTTTTCCATTGTGCTTCCTCCTATAAAACGTGAGAGAGCCGGCCTTACGGCCGGCCCCCTGGGGGTAGTTGTTACGCTGATGTCATCCCCTGCTTCAGAGCCAGCAGATCGACGATGATGCGGTCTATCAGCTCCGGGGAGATATTCACGCCGGTGTTCGGCTTCGCTTCCGGCACCTTGGTCTTACCATGCGCCGGGCAGGTGGATGCGGGGGCGGTATCGTTCTGGACGGATGTAGGCAGCTTCCGCAGCGTGTCGGCGTAGCCGGTGAACCATCTCCTGAAGCCATCGTCTACGGCTCGTTCCTGGACGAACTGAACGGCATCGTCTACCGTCAGGAACCACATGGGCGATGTCTTGCCCACCTTGCGGCCGTCCCGGTGCCTGACATCAATCTTGACCTTGGGGACATTGGTGCGCTGGGCCATCTTCGTCCCGGAGGTGTAACCGCAGCACCCGGCCAGATCGGACAGGCCAACGTAGCTCACCCCGTTCTCGACCGCCGCCCGGAAGGAAAACTTACCGCCGTAGGACACGAGGTACTGGGAGTGCCCCAGCTCCCGGATGGATACGTCACGCATTTTCCATCCCTCCGTTCGCTTGGGCCATCAGGGTATCTTCCAGCATACCCAGGATGCCAACGGCGCCGGCGACCTTCTCTTTGTCGAGGGGGCCAACGGTGGCGTCCGACAGGGTATCGGTCACGATGACGATGACCTGCAATATCTGCGATACGCTCATTTCCAAGCTCCTTTCTTACGTTTTCTCCGATTGACAAGGAGCCCGCTGGTGTTATAATCAAACTGTGACTGAGCTCGATTATCGGGCCCCGCCGGTCGTCGCTGTTCCAGCAGCGATGGCCGGTTCCTTTTACCTCCTTGAATCCATTGTCCCACAAGGGTTCCGCCAGCGTCAATCGAGTTTAGCCGCATTAACAGAATGTTTACGAAAGGAGACCTGCTATGGGTGCAAATCTATACTTCATGTCCGGGGACCGGGCGGTAGGGATGAGTGAACACCGCTACGACTCCGAGGACATCCTCCAGAAAATCATAGCCGACAACCCTGGCCTCCTGCTGAGGGATGCGGACCCGGACGGCTCCCGGCTGATGCTGGTGGCAAGGGAATTTGAGGTATCCGAGGGCGACGACAGCTCCAACGCCTACTTCCTGGACCATCTGCTGGTTGACCAGAGCGGGGTCCCGGTGCTGGTCGAGGTGAAGCGGAGCACCGACACCAGGGCCCGCCGTGAGGTGGTGGCCCAGATGCTTGACTACGCCTCCAGGGTGTCATCCTGGGACGCTGACGAGCTGAGGGAGCTGTTTCGGCAGCACAACGACGAGCCGGGGACCCTTGAGGCATACGACACGGACGAGTTCTGGATGCAGGTGGCAAACTGCCTGAAGGCCGAGAGGGTGAAGCTGGTCTTTGCTGCGGATCGTATCCCCTCCACCCTGAAGACCCTCATAGAGTTCATGGACCGGAACATGGAGGGCATCGAGGTGTACGGCGTGGAGCTGCGGCAGTACAAAACCGAGGAGGCGACGATGCTGACCTCCAGCGTGGTGGGCGAGACCCCGCTGAAGACAAAGCGAACACCTGCCCGGAATGTGGAGTGGAACGCTGCCAACTTCTCGGCCTTCCTGCTTGCTGAGGGGCGTCAGGACGCCATACCGGTGGCCGATACTCTAAAGTCCTATGCCACCAGCATTGGTCTGGTGTGCGAACACAGGCGGGGGACCAAATTCCCCACGTTCTTTGCCAGGGCCGGCGAGGTAAGGCTATTCACGGTGAGCTTCTGGCGGAAGTCGGATCGCCCGCTATGCACTTTCGATGTGTGCGTACCGGACGTGGCAAACTACCTGGGCGGGAGCTGGACCGAGGCTGCCATCCGTGAGCTGCTGACGGATATGCCGGGCCGGGCCCAACATTACGCCCAGAAGCTCATATGGGACTCGCCTCAGTATCTCTACATAGACCTACGGGCTCTTACCGGAGACGAGGACATGGCTTCCTTCCAGTCGGCCATCCGAAAGCTGGCCGAAGCTGCCGCCGAGAGGCAAAGAGAGGGTATTGTATATAATATACAACAAGAAGTTACCCCTCCCCCCCCCCCGAATTTAGCACTTTTGACGAAATGCACAAAATCAGGAGGTAAAGGGAGACCGCAGGGGCCGTTACGCCTCTGCGGTCTTTTTCGCTTTACAGCCTACCATATCGTAGTTTTGCGTGTCAATGGCACGATTTTCGCAGGGCTACTCGAAGTATCCAAAAATCAGGGCGCTCAACTGGCGGAGGGCGGCTTTGTGGTCCCGATAGATGGTGCTGATGTCCACGTTCTCGTCTTCTGCGAGCTCCTGAAACGTCTTCTGCTCCGCTTCCTCTGCGAGGTAGGAGTAGTAGACGATGCGGTATCTCCTGGCGTCCTCCGGCTTCGAGGAGTGGTCGCAGCGGTACTTGAAGTAATCCAACATCCGGTCGATGTGGTGGACCAGGATACGGGTGCGGGCTGCGCTCTCCCGGACGCTGGTGACGGCCAGCTCTTTGTCCCCGGTTCCGCAGTCCATGAGCTCCAGCAGGTCATCCAGGTCAAAGTCATCTTCGACCTGGGACGCTTCGTGGACGGCGGTCTTGCTGTGGATGACAAAGCTCCGGTACTTCTCCATCAACAGCTTCGTGTTGTGGAGGCGCTTGTCCCTGGCAGTCTGCTTCGCTCGCTCGGCTGCCTTTTGGTACTGCTCTATGGCGACCTGAGAAGCCATACCGATGATTTCCCGGCGCTGTTCAGCGGTGAGTGTGGTGCTACCAGATTGTTTCTTCATGCCCTTGCCTCCTCTTGACTTCTCAAGGAATTATGCTACAATGAAGTTGCAGATCATGTAGCGGCTTCGGCTCCTTCGGGAGGCGGGGCTGCTCTTTTTATGCCTTCAGCCCGATGCTGACCCGGAGAGCGTCATCGAGCTGGCACTCAGCGTCCGTATTCACGATGGTCCCCAGGTGGTTCAGCAGACAGCTCTTCTCGATGGTGATGATATGTTCGCACAGGGCTGTGCTTGGACGCTTGACCCCGTGGCGGGGGTACAGGTGGACGTGGGTGGGCAGCTTCTTCTTGTGACTGCTGGTCACGATGACAGCAATCACGCTGCCGCTGTTTGCGTTGCCCCGGTCGTTCTGGATGATGACCACCGGGCGGACCCCGCTCTGACGAGTGAGCGGGTCCCTGGCGAGGTCCGCCATGAAGATGTCACCCCTGCGGGGCTGCACATTCTTGGGCATGGTCTCTTTCCTCCTGAAGAATTTCCTCGACCGACCGACTGGCGTCCGCCGCCTCTTTCAGGACGGCCATCATCTCATCCAGCCGGACGGTAACGCTGAACGCCGTCTCCGGGACCGATACCGACACCGTACCCTCCGAGTAGCTCGCCATGATTTTGCATGGGTGGAGTCGGGGCTTACCCTTGACGCTGACGGCCACGCTGTTCTTGGTGCGGTATCTGGCGACGGAACACTGGGCCCGAAGCTCCACGGCATCCGAGAGACCGGACAGCCGGGCGGGGACACGGGTTACTTCGCTCATCCCTGCCCCTCCAATCTCTTCTGCAAGCGGAGCAGCCTCATAAGTCTGGCGGAAATATGTCTGTACTGGTCTGCATACATATCTCCATCACCTTTCTTCATGCCTCCCCATCTCCTTCGTCCAGGTAGGTAGCCTGGAGGTCGGCGATGTGGGTCAGCACCGCCAGGGGGAACATCTCAAAGGCGTTGCCCACGGAATACCCGCCGGCCTTAAACTCGTTGTCGGAGAAGCCCATGTGCCAGCGGATCGCCATGGCCTCCTCCCTGCTGAGCTTCATGAAGCTGGAGATGATGTAGACCGATTTCTCACCGTGGCCGTAGGGGAGCTGGTCGTTCACGACATAGAACGGGTACTTCTCCCACTGGCCCTGTTCGTTCTTACGGTTCCGCATTTCCACACCATAGAAGTTGGCCTTGCAGATGTCGTGCAGGAGGCCGCAGATGGCGACGGTCTCCTCCTGCTGGGAATCGAGGTCATATGCTTCAGCCTCCATACCGCCCATGACACGCTCGTGGATATACATGGCCCGCAACCGTTCATAGACGTGGACGCTGTGCTCCACCAGCCCGCCAGGGCGGGACAGGTGGAAGCGGGTGCTGGCCGGGGCCGTGAAGAAGTCTGTGGACTCCAGCCACTTCAGGAACTCCTCGGCACCGGGCCGGGTGATATTCTCACGGTAGATTTCCAGGAACTTTTCTTTCATTCCTCATTTTCTCCTTCTAAAATCTTTTTGACGGCACGAAGCTGATGAAGAGTGTATCGGTCGATGTTACCCCATCCAGCCGCCGTCCGCACCCACGTTTTCAGCTCCTCACGCTCAATGTAGTCGTCCACCGCCTTGCGGGACGGGAAAAGGAGCCTGGGCGTACCACAATCCCTATGCTCAATGAGGTATGACCTGCTCGCAGAAGTTTCCTCAAACTGCTCTCCCCAATTCCCGGCGATGGTAACGTATTTGCGGCCGACTTTTTCGACCCGCACTTCCGAAACGCTATATTTATCTATCATGGTGCTGTAACCGTCGCCCATGGCGTAGGCGGTCTGGCCGACCGTAAAATCCTTAATCGTCATGCCCTGCATCCTCCTTCCCACGGGAACTCCCTGACCATACCAGCCTCTCCCATGATGGGGATAAGGCTATCCTTCATAAATACCGGAATGTCATTCTCCCGGCAATACTCCTGAATTTCCTGAACCCATGCCTTATCCGGGATCACCTTTCCCTTCCGGTTCCCGGTCTCAGCACCGATAATGACCCATCCAAGAGACCTAGTTTGGTCGCTGTACGAATTACCAAACGGCTCAAGCAACGGCTCAATGCTGGCGAATGTGTTGAATGTATATGACCATGTAAAATAATCCGTAGACGGGGAGGTGACAGTAGAGCCGTACCAGAAATTGCCCTGGAGCGGAAGGAGCGCCATCTCATCCAGCTCCAGATACCGCTTGGGGTTCTTCGTCAGGAACAGATAGCGATGCTGAGGAGCGGCGAGACAGGCATCCAGGACATCGACAATCCATTTCGTCGGGACCCACGAACCGAAGAGGTCCGCCATGGAACAGACGAAAATGGTCTTGCCCTTGGTCTTACTGGCCGGGTCTCCCAGCCGGTAGCGGTGAAACGTGGGGGCAAAGCCGTAGGGGTACGGGGGCCACGGCGGTCTGTCCTCCAAAACATGGAGGCCACCGGGAAGAGGCGACGTATCGAATACCTTGCCGTCGAAGCGATGGGCGACTTTTTTGGCGTAGCAGTATTCGCACCCGTGGAGGCAGCCGGTAACGGGGTTCCAGGTCATGTCGCACCACTCGATCTTGGTGTCGTTCATTCCTCTTTACCCTCCTCGCCCGGCTCTTCATACGGGTAGTCCTCCGGGTCCTCCTCGACGGGCTCCACAGGCTCCTCGTCAGCGGTCCACGCCGGGGAATGGAGCTCAAACAGGGTCTCGTCGCACTCCTCGCAGATGATGGAGATGGTGTTCGGGTTGCCTTCCACCTTGCCAGATGCCTTACAAACCAGCCTGTGACCGACGTGGGAGCTCAGGATTTCGCCGGAACAGTACAGGGTGGTATGATGGTTGGCCGAGGTGAGGATGACCTTGTTGGCCTCCGTACGCACCGTGTAGTTGCCCATGGCCTCCAGCACCTTCATGGGGGTGCCATCGAATTTTAGGAGCCAGTAGAAGGTGTCCCACCGCTCCTTGAGCTCCTCGCTCTCCTGGCCTCCGTCCTCGGGCTCCTCCTGCGGGGCCGGGAGAGCGGAGGCACCGGCCGGGAGCGCCGGGGTATCATCGACGACAGTGTACTCGGCATCCACGACGGAGCCGGTGCTTCCGCCGGGCTGGTCGAACAAGGTGGTCTGGCCGTTGTCGATGGGCCGCATGACGTACTGGCCGAGCTCCTGGTCCCAGACCAGCTCCATGGTCCCGCCCAGTGAGCCGCTCTTCTTGTCCTTGACCTGCATGACGGTACTGATTTCGTGCTTGAACGTGGGCTTCACGATGTCCCGCATGGCATCGTAGCCGTTGGCCTGGAAGTCACGGGCCTGATCCTTCTCCAGCGTCACAGCCACCTTGACGGTGATGGTAGCGTCCTCCACCTTCAGGTCCTCCATCTTGGTGAGGGTCTGGCGGAGCATGGCGTCGTAGTCGGACTTCAGGGCGTTGAAGGTGTCCCCGTTCAGGGACAGCGGGTAGATGTTCTGAGCTGTCATAATCTGTTCCTCCTATGTGTTGTTCTTGATGTACTCGTTGCGGCAATCCTCGCAGCAGAAGTCGTGCCACTCTCCGAAGACCTGGGCCGATTTCCAGCCCATGCCGAAGAGCTTCTTCTGGAACGATTTGAAGTCTGGGTGGCCGTTGTCGAAGGGGTACTCCTCCTTCTTCCCACACCGGTCACACTTGCAGACGATGGTGCCCTCCCCGTGGATGACACCCCAGGCCACATCTTTCATGGCGTCGCACCTCCACATTCCATGATTGTGACGACCACACGGGGCCGGTCACTGTAAAACTTCCGAACCTGAGCGTCCACAATCTGGGAGTCATCCCGGTAGGCGATCTTGTTCAGGGCGTCGCAGATGACCTTGCCGATGTTGTCGAAGTCGGGCTTCTTCGTGGGGCGGATTTTGTGGTCAAGCATGGCCTGACGCTTCTTCTTGCTGACGGACCTCGGAATGGAGTAGTAGGCGATTACCCTGACATCCAGCATGGCGTCATCCGGGAACCGGAGCTCGTGGGTCTGGCGGCGGTACTCGGTCTTGACCAAATTCTCATACAGGACCGTCTCTTCCGGCGTCCTGGGCTTTGCGTGGCCGCAGACGGTGGAGAACCTGGGACGCCCCTTCCCCTGTGGCTCTCCGAGGATGCAGAAGTTAGCCCTCATCCGTCCCGGCTCCCTTCTTCGGGGTGTCGGCGTCCGGGTTCCGATCGTACTCCAGGAAGTAATCGTAGCTCTTGCCGGTGCCCCGGCGCTGGGAGCCCTGCCGGACCGTGTACTTGTTCTTGACCAGGATGGAGGCAACGGCCAGCCGGTCGGCCTCCAGTCCGATGTAAATTCTATCCATCGTTTCCCTCCAAAAATTTCTTCATTTCCGTGAGACTGCGGGCTGCATCATCCTTGCGCCAGGAACCGCCGGCAAATTCCATGGGGAGCATCTTCGAGAGCCGGTCATAAATCCTTGCGTACCGGGTGCTGTTGGGCTCCCGTATCTCCTGGATGGTCATGTTCGTGGTGATGATGAGGGGCAGCTTGGCCCGATACCTGCTGTCGATGATGTTGTAGACGTGCTCCTGTGCGAAGTCCGTATCCCGCTCAGCCCCCAGGTCGTCGATGATAAGCAACTTCGCCCGGTTCAGGTTGGCAATCAGGCGCTCGTTGTCGTTACCGAAGGTCTGCATGGAGCTCAGCAGCTTGATGAAGGATGTCATCACCACCGGGACCCCACGGGACAGAAGGTGATTGGCGATACAGGCCGCCGCAAAGGTCTTCCCGGTCCCCACATCTCCATAGAAGATGAGCCCCTGGTTCTTCTCCACCATCTTGTCGAAGTGCTCCGCATACCGGCGGCACAGCTTCAGGTTGTAGGCGTTGGCCTGATCCACCCGGAAGTTCTGGAAGGTAGCTTCCTCGAACCGGGGGCTCATCAGGCTCTCCTTCCTGAGACGTTGGACGACCTCCATCTCCTTGCGCTTGAGCTCCGCCGCTTCCTCAGCTTCGACGGCCTTACGGCGGCACTCGCACATGACGGGGAACCGCTCCGTTCTGCCCCGGCCCAGACCTTCCGGGAGCTTGACCTCACACTGTTTTCTGGTGTGGCATTTCCCGCAGCACAGGAACCCCTCTTCGTCAAAGTAGTCACCCTCCACCTTGGCGTTCTCCCTGGCCGCCGCTTCGATGACGGGGGACAGCAGACCAAAATTAAGCCTCTCCACGTCTGAAATTCCTCCATTCTTCCGGGACCGGGGAGCCATCATGACCAGATGCCGAGGTTTCTGACGGTTTCGGCCTGATGAGGGTCGGGGACTCCTCCTTGATGCGCTTGACCACCCAGTTCAGGATAGCCAGATAGTCGCTCTTGTACGGCTTACCGGTGGCCCCCTTGTAGTTGTTCAGGATTTCGACCATACGCTTGGCCGCCTCCTGCCCATACTCGCTGACGAGCTTGCCGTACTCCTCCTCCGTCATGCTGACGAAATCGCCGTATTTCTTCTTCTCCGGTTTCGGCTTCGTCGCCTTCTTGGACTTATCCCTGGGCTCTTCCGCCCGTTCCTCCTCAGAGGACGGGGGAGGAACGGGCGGAGGCGGGGCAGGTGGGGACGGCGGGGGGAGCCCAGCCGCTTCCTTCTCTGCTTCCCTGGCCCGACGCTTTCTGGCCGTATCCTTCTCCCTCTTGTCGATGAAGCGGTAGTACATCTCCTGCCATTCATCCCAGTCGTGCAGATACAGGTGGCCGTCGAGCTCATCTATCCAGCCGGACTCGACCATGCTGTCAACCACCTTGGACGGCTTCACTCCGTCCGAGAGACCGGAACCGGCGGAAATGACATCAGCTATGTCCCGCCTGTCTGCCTCCAGGATCATTCCGTTCCTTTCGGCGTTATCAACCCCCCAGGCCCATACGGAGAAGAGCGTACCGGCGGCCTCGTTTCTGGAGAGCCCGGATGACCGCATGAACTTTCGGAGCTTCGGGTGCGTCAGGAGCTCCCGGTACATACTTATCCACACCATTCGTATCACCTGCCTTTACGGGGGGCGGAGGACCCGCCCCCCCTGAGTTGTTCACTGGTCCTGGCCGGAGCCGGGGCCTTCCTCGCCACCGGGGGCGTCCTCCGAGAGGTTCTCGATGGTCTCCTTGAGCCGGTCCATGACCTGGTTGTAGACGCTGGTGGTCATACCCTTGGTGCTGTTCATACCGAACTCGCTGATGATGCTCCTGACCACATCGTTGACAACATCGGCGTCGAAGTGGTTGCGGGCCAACTCGAACAGGGCCTCACGCTGCTTGACAGAGATAACGGGGTCTTCCGGGGGAGGTTCCGGCGCAGGGGCGTCCCCGTCCTCCACCACGGTGTACTCCGCCGGGATTGCCCCGGACGCCAGCATCTCGTCCTCAGAGTACAGGCCCTCGTAGTCATTCGGGAAGGCATCCCGCAAACACTGGCTGACGGCGACCTTCTCAATCATGGTGGCGGGCTTAACCTTCCAGTTGGCTTGTCCGCTGCTATACTCCTCCAAGGCCACCTCCCGGTAGAACTCCTCATCGACATCGGCCCCAGCCCTCCGGCGGAACACCCGGCACCAGCCGCCGATGAGGGTCTCGTTCAGAACCTTATACAGGCAGCAGCCTTCCTTCTGGATGACCTTGCCGTCCCGGACGATGACGATGCCGCTCTTCTTGCCCCGGTACTCCGGGTTGCGGTCCGCCCGGCGGAGGTAGGCGTGTTTGCCCACGACAATCTGGGCGGGCTTGGTGTTGTCATACTTGATGAGGTACACCTCGCCGTTCTCCAGGGGGTCCAAGCGCTTGGCCTGACAGGTGCGGAGGAACAGGGCCACCTCCTGCGGCGTGATGTTGCCGTTGCCCCTGGCGCAATACTTGATAACGGTATCCGCATCCAATTCGACCTGGATGCCGGAGATGGACTGATACTCCACCTTCCTGAGCTCATTGGACATTTTCACGACCTCCTAACGCTCATTCTCACGGTTTCCTTGTAGGTGACGCCGGGGATTTTGATGGTGCCCTTGCTGGCCCGGACGAGGCGCATGATGGCCCCGGAGTCCACAGGCCGGATAACGGTTCCAGCGACATCCACAGGGACCTTGGCCTCGTCGATGCTGACGAGCTCCCAATCCCTGCTGGAGCTGACACCCCTGACCTTCTTAGCCGGGGACGTGGGAACGGCGACGGTGGCGCTGTCGATGATTTCCGCCTCTTCCATGGCGGCGGCGGCTTCCTCCACCCTGCCCTGGTTCTCCAGCTCGATTGCCTCGGCCATACGACGGTCGGCCTCCTCCTTGGCCGCTCGCCGGGCCCGTTCCTCCGCCTCCCTGCGCTTACGCTCCTGTTCGGCGAGGTATCCGCCCGCAGCCTTCTTGATGACGGCCTCAGCCCTGGTCAGGGGCTCCAGCATCATCTTCTCCCGGTCGCAGACCTCCTTGTGGGCCTTGTGAGCGGCGTCCTTGATGGGCTTGAAGAAATCCTTGACCTTGCCGGCCTGATCCTTCAGCACCTTCAGGAACTCAGCGGCGTCCTGGTACTCCTCATCGTTCGTGACCACCAGGGCATCCGCCCGCACCTCCAGGTCGATGGTCTGCGTCTTCAGGGCGTTCTCGTCGATGGCCGTCGGGTTCTCGATGACGGACATCACGGTCTCGTTGACGTTTTCTGCCATATTCACTCCTCCTACTTATTGCTGTACTTTGCGATGAAACCGGACACATTCAGCAGAGAGGTAAACACCCTCCAGCACTCCGCCCTAGGGGGAAAATCGGTGTGCCTCCGGTAGGTGCCATCCTTCTTGAGCTGGATGATGACCCGGTTCTGGTACTTGACCCCGTGGCTCTCCTGGGCCCGGTCATATGCTTCGAGCTGCACACCGCAGAGCATGGACGAGAACGATGCCGTGGTCTTGAAGTCGGCCAGGGTGTCCACGCCTTTCTCGGAGCAGCTCATGTCTACCGTCCCGGCATACAGCAGGGATCGGTTGTACGTCCTGGTCTCGGTAGCGTAGGGCTTCACTTCAAAATCCTTGGCCCAGGCCCGGAACGCCTCGAAGTAACCTTCCAGCTCCGGCTCGATGTCGATGACGCCGTACTTGGAATAGAGGTCGATGGCGCTGTGGACCGCAGAGCCCCGGTCGGCGGCTTTCCCCAGGACCTTGGCGTCGATACCGCCGTAGTACGCTTCCGAGAGCGGCTTCATCAGCGTTGTCACGCTGGGGATGATGAGACCATCCAGCCGGTAGGTGTGGCTGTCCTCCTCAAAGGTCAGCTCCGGGAGCTGCGGGATATTCAGTCCCATTGGTCCACCTCCGCAATGCTCTTCATGGCCCCAAACTGGTCCAGAAGGATGTCCACGGCCTTATCCTCGAAGCACTCCTCATGGTAGTGCTCCCCGTCCAGCTCGTAGTAGTCCTCGCCGGACACGATACTCTCGCCGCACACCTTGCAGGTATAGATCGCCGGCGGGTCTGGGGCGTTAGGACACCGGCTGAGACACGGGGCATGGCCGCAGATTGAGCACATCGTTCATCGCTCCTCTCCAGTTGATTTTCTCACGCATAGCGTGATCCCTGAGCTCGTTCTCAAAGAGCAGGGGCAGGTAGTCCATGTCTTTCCCGATATAGCTCAGCTTGTTGATGCTGTACTTCAGGACCTCATAGACCACAGCAGGGTCGAACCTTCGGCCGGTCCTGAGTTCTGCGGTTTCGATGGCCTCCACCAGCTCCTCCTTCAGTTTCTCATCCATCGTTCATCACCTCCAATCCTTCCAGGATTTCTACCACTGACCGGCTGTAAGCCGTGCTGTAAACGCCTTCCGACCAGAGCTTCTTAGCTCCAGACGGGCCGCAGTTGTAGCTCATAAGGATTTGGTGAACATCCTCGTACTCATTGAACCGGGACAGCATATATACGCCAGCGAGGATGTTCTGTCTGGGGTCGTACCAGTCTGTAATGCCCAGCACCCCTTCCAGCCACTCGTGGTTCCAACCGTTAATTTGCATGATGCCGTAGTCATTGGTGGCGCTGACAGCATCCGGCAGGAACCCGGACTCCTTCTTCATGATGGCGATGACCAGGGGGTAGCTCACTCCGTACTCCTCACACACATCCTGCGTGTAATGCTGGAGCTCTTCGGAGAGCTGGATGTCGTAGAGCACATACCGGCTCTCGACCACCGGCTCTTCACTGGACGGTTCCGTCGGTGGAGGGGTCTGGACAGGCTGATGGGTGGATACCGGCGGCAGTTCCGGCGGAAGCTCGGCGCCCACGGTGTCGAACCAGACGGCCCTTGCGTACATGACGATGACGAGGACGCCCGCCGCATATGTAACTGCCGATACGATTGCGGCTGCCCATGCCGAGCGCCTACGGCGTCGTCTTACCGTCCTGCGGTTTCTGGCCGCTCTTCCTACGTTTTCGTAGGTTCTGGTCATGACAAACACCCCTTCCCTGACGGAGTGGTTACGAAGATGGAGATGTCCAGCTTCGGCATATTCCTCATGGCCTCCATGAGCTCCGCCGGACTGGTGATGCCGTACTCCTTCTCCAGGATGTTTTGCAGCATCTTTATCTTCATGGCCTTCTCCTTACTGTCCATCTTGGCCCTCCCCGTGGGGACGGAGACACTTCTCATACACCAGCTCCAGGGCCTTGATGCGGTTGGCGGCCTGTCGGAGCGTACTCAGGATGGACTCCATGCTCTCTCGCTCATCCTCGTCTATCCGGCCATCTTCTACGATGTCCACCAGCTCATCCGTAATCTTCGGAAGGTTGCGGATTGCTGACAGGAGTTGAAGTGTTGCCGCCTCGATTTCCTTTACCTCCAGGGGCTCCACCGTCTGGCACCCAATGGGGCACATCCGGGCGCAGTAGTGATTGCACAGCTCGGGGGCGTTGTAGCAGTCTGCCAGGATGAGGATTTCTTCCGGGTACGGGGTAATGGTCCCAAGCTCTATGTAAGCGATCCTCGTTCTGTCCAGGCCGGTGACTTCTGCGGCCCCTTCCCTGGAGCTGAGCTTGTCATTCCACTTTGCCGCCTCCATTCGTGCTTTGTAGAACACGTTGTCTGCGGCTTTCGTCGCCATTTTAGGCATATATCATTTCACCTCTTCCTGGTATAATTACGATAATGAAGTTTCATGTGAAACATCCTACGAAAACGTAGGAGCGGGGCAAAAAAATATCACCCAAGCCCCGCAGCCTCTTCAGGCTGGGAGCTCTCTTCCTCGCCAAATGCCTGTTCATACGTCATGCCGGTGACTTTCAGGATTTTGTCGATGGTGGGCTTGTTCGGTTTGTGGACGCCGTTCATCCAGCGGGATACCGATGCCTGGGGAGCTCCGATGAGCTCGGCCAGCTTTGCGTAGGTGCAGCGGTTCTCATAGAGCCACTGGGCGATACCAGGATACACACACCGGTTCCTCATACCTTCCAGACTCCAGGTCTTGCCCTCGATGGGCGGTACGATCTGCCGTATCCATTCCAGCGATACCTCGAAGTGGTCCGCAATCGACTGGAGGGTGGCTCCTTCCAGCCTCATGCGGTATGCCTCAACCTTCTGGTCAATAGTCATTCATGACCCTCCTCTTCTCTGTCGTTCCTGCGGTGCAGGTTTGGGTTGGATGATGGTATCTTAACATACCGAAACGAAGTTGTCAATCAAAAATTCCCAAGTTCGTAAATATGCTTGATAATAGCGTAGTCTTCGGGTACAATCTTTACAGAAACGGAAGGTGATTTTCATGGACATCGACTTCTCCAAGGTGCTGCGGGAGAATATGCGGGACATCATGAAGCAGAAGGGCTTTACCCAACAGTGGCTCTCTGTTCAGACCGATATACCGGACGCCACCATCTCCCGGTACTTGACCGGGGTCCACAATCCGAAAATCGAGTACGTCGCAAGGATGGCTGCCGCCATGGGGGTATCGGTGGACTATATGCTGGGGCTCTCGACCTCTTCTGTCCCGGACCAGCCTCCCTCTCCTGAGATACGGGCCCTCATCGCCGGGTATGAGCGGGCTGACGCTCATACGAAGAAGATGATATGGATGCAGCTCGATCTCGTCCTCACGGACGAAGAAAAAGCATTGGCTCCGAAGCAGTCGAACGAGCAGAAATCCGAGGCCGTATAAAGCGTAAGACCGGCAACGTGACTGTCGTGGATTTCAGGGGGAAATGACAAATGGCCCTGCCTTCGGGCAGGGCCTATATTCGTAATATTTTCTTTTGGTTATGGTTTGGTTTGGTTATGGTTTGGTTACGAGAGATTTTCTTCGGAAAAGTTGCGGAAATGGTATATGGATGTCACGCCACGGTCCCGCATGATGTCCCGTGGACATTCCGCAGCCGTGGAGGTGGATATGAGCAAAACGAAAAAGCGCATCATCGACATCGTGAGCGAGCTGAAGGTGGCAATCTACATCCGGGTATCCACCAAATGGCAGATAGACAAGGACAGCCTTCCGCTACAACGGGAAGAGCTGCCGAAGTACGCAGAGCTGGTGCTGGGCATAAAGAATTACGAGGTCTTCGAGGACGCCGGGTACAGCGCCAAGAACACCGACCGGCCAGCCTACCAGCGGATGATGGCGAAGGTCCGCTCCGGGGAGTTTTCCCACATACTGGTGTGGAAGATAGACCGCATAAGCCGGAACCTGCTGGACTTTGCCTCCATGTACCAGGAGCTCAAGGACTACGGCGTGACCTTCGTGTCCAAGAACGAGCAATTTGACACCTCGACGGCCATAGGCGAGGCCATGCTGAAAATCATCCTGGTCTTCGCTGAGCTGGAGCGAAACATGACCTCCGAGCGTGTCACCGCCGTCATGTTGTCCAGGGCCGAACAGGGGCTTTGGAACGGCGGCCGGGTCCCCTTCGGGTATGGGTACGACAAAGAGCTGAAGGAGTTCAGCATCAACGAGACTGAGGCCGCCGTGGTACGCATGATATATGAGATGTACCGGCAGGATTGCTCCACCCTGAAGGTGGCAAGGGACCTGAACGAGAAGGGACTGAGCCAGCGGTCCGGGAAACCGTGGAACCCGGTCACGGTGTCCCAAGTGCTGAAGAACCCTTTCTACTGCGGCAAGATGAGGTACAACTACCGCAACGAGAAAAAGGGGCTTAAAAACTGGTCCGTCCGGGACGAGTCGGAGTGGATCGTGTTCGATGACCACCACCCTGCCATAGTGAGCGAGAAGGACTGGCATGGGGCCTGTAAGCAGCTCGAAGCCAATCAGAGGAACGGTCCAGGGAAGAACCGGGCCTACACCCGGAAGAACGTACACATCTTCGCCGGCCTCCTGACCTGCGGGCGCTGCGGGAGCAATATGCAGTCCACCATCGACCGGGCCCGGTCCGACGGGTGGAGGCCATCCATCTATCTGTGCTCCAGGCACCGGCGCTTCAATGACTGCGACAACAAGTATATCTCAGACGTGACCCTGGGCCCGTTCGTGCTGAACTACATATCGAACCTCATGAAGGCCCACAAGAGCTTTGGCAAAACCACCAGCATTAAGACCTTCGAGAAGAAGCTGCTGAGGGGCGACGTATTTGCCGATGTGGAGGCCATTGAGCGCCCAGGGTTGGAAGAGATGTACCAGCTCGTGAAGAACGGGAAGAGCGGCGTTATTTTGACCAGTATGACGGATGGCGAGGAGAGCCGGGACAGCTCCATCGCAGAGAGGGCCCTGTTGCTGTCTGAGCGCCGCCGGACTGAGCGGGCCATGAAGAGACTAATGGCCGCATACCTGTACGACGAGACCGGGATGCCGGAGAAAGACTTCATCCTGGAGCGGAAGAAGCTGGCCGACTCCCTGGCCGACATGGACGCCCGGATCGCTGAGCTGGACGGCCGCATAGCCAACTCCTTCGACCTGTCCGACGAGGACTTCATGGCGAAGGCCAGCCTGTTCATAATCAGCCAGCAGTTGGCCGAGCGGAGGTTCATCAACTACGAGGCATACATCAAGGCGTCGGACCCGAAAATAGTCCGGGATTTTGTCACATCCGTAATTCAAAACTTTTGTATCTTGGACGGCAAAATTCGGTCCATCACCTTCAAAAACGGCATAGAGCACCGATTTGTCTACAAGCAGCCAGAGGCATGAAAAAGGCCGGAAGCCCCTCTATTCAAGGGCTTCCGGCTTCTTGCTTTCCGGCTCATCTATCCTGCTTCCAATAAACATGGCGTCCCCGAAGGAGAAGAAGCGGTACCGCTCCCCCACCGCCTCGGCGTAGGCCGCCAGCACCTGCTCCCGGCCCGCCAGGGCGGACACCAGCATGATCAGGGTGGATTCCGGCAGGTGGAAGTTGGTGATCAGCCCGTCCAGCACCTTGAAGCGGTAGCCGGGATAGATGAAGATGCTCGTCCACCCCGCCGACGCCTTCAGCGTGCCGTCCTCCTCCGCCCAGCTCTCCACCGTGCGGCAGGAGGTGGTGCCCACGCAGATCACCCGGCCCCCGGCCCGCTTCGTCTCATTGACGGCGTCCGCCGTCTCCTGGGGGATGATGCAGTACTCCGAGTGCATCTCGTGCTCGTCCAGGTTCTCCGCCTTCACCGGGCGGAAGGTGCCCAGCCCCACGTGGAGCGTCACATAGCACACCCTGACGCCCATGGCCTGGAGCTGCTCCAGCAGCGGCCGCGTGAAGTGCAGTCCCGCCGTGGGAGCGGCGGCGGAGCCTGTCACCTTGGAATACACCGTCTGATACCGCTCCCCGTCCGCCAGCTCCGCCTTGATGTAGGGGGGCAGGGGCATTTTGCCCAGCCGCTCCAGGGCCTCCAGGAAAATGCCCTCGTAGTCGAAGCGGACCAAGCGGTTGCCGCCCTCCACCTCGCCCACCACTTCGGCGGACAGCTCGCCGTCCCCAAAGGTGATTTTCGCGCCGGGGCGCAGCTTCCTGCCAGGGCGCACCAGGCACTCCCACACCCTGTCCCCCCGGTCGATGAGCAGCAGCACCTCGCAGGCCCCGCCCCCGGCCCGCTTCCCGATGAGGCGGGCGGGCAGCACCCGGCTGTCGTTGAGCACCAGGCAGTCCCCAGGCCGCAGGAGGGCGGGCAGGTCGTAGAAGTGCAGGTGCTTCGTCTCCCCCGTGGCCCGGTCCAGCGTCAGCAGGCGGGAGCCGTCCCGCCGCTCCAGGGGGGTCTGGGCAATGAGCTCCGGGGGAAGGTCGAAATAAAAATCCGAGGTTTTCACATATATCCCACCGTAATGCCAGTATAGTAGAACTGTAAGATGTTGAGGTAAGTATACCCCTGTTTGGCCATGGCGTAAGCCCCCCACTGGCTCATGCCCACGTTATGGCCCCAGCCCTTGCCGATGAAGGTGAACACGCCGTTCTTCCCGGTGGTGGAGCTGAGGGTGCCCAGCCCGCCCCCGGTGGAGCCGCCGGAGCCGCCGCCCTGCCCGATCTGCTGAACCTCGCCGCTTCCGGTGATCACGTAGGCGTCCTCCCTCACGGGGACGATGTTCCCCGATCCGTCCACGGCGTACAGCCCGTCCAGGCCGTTCACCGGGTTCCCGTTGACGCTCAGGCTGGGGCCGGAGGGGGCGGAGGGGGTGGACACCGCCGCCGTGTCAAAGCCGTAGCGGTAGGAGCTCAGCCCAAGCATCCCCACCACCGCCCTGCTGCTCAAGGGATAGCTCTTGCCGTTGATTCCGGTGAAGGTCACCAGCTTGGGGTTGCCGGAGTCGGTGAGGGAGGTGACGGCGATGGAGGCCACGCCGCCCCCCACGTCGCAGCCCGCGGCCTTCAGCTTGGAGGCCAGGGTGGCGGAGTCCACCGTCTTGGTGTAGTCGTTCTGCACCCCGGAGGCGGCCTCATAGGGGTCCGCCTTGCCCACCAGATAGGGGTAGTTGGCCTGATTGCTGCCCCAGACGGTGGAGGAGCTTTCGCTGGCCCCGCCGTTGCTGGAGTAGTAGGCGGTCTGGGCGATCCGCCCGTTCCACATGGCCACCTGCCCCGCGGTCTGGTCCACAGCGGCGTCGGAATTGCTCCCGGCCCTGGTGCGGCCGGAGTAGGCCTGACAATGGGTCTCGGCGCAGATGTCGAAATGGTACTTGCTGTGCTTGCTGCCCAGGGACAGGGCGTAGCTCCGGGCGGCCACCGCCTGGGCCTTCAGGGCCTCGATGGGCCAGCTGTTGGACATCTCGTGGGGCACCACGCCCTTGATGTAGTCCTCAAACTCCAGGATATTCACCACCGTGAGGCTGCCGCCGCTCACCCGCTCGAACCGGAAGCCCCCTACGTAGGTACAGCGTTTGCTCAGCGTGACGTACTCCCCCGGCCCTCCGGCGTTGGGCTCCATGCCCAGCCCGGTACCCTGGCCCAGGTCGTCGTACTGGAACAGGATCGTATTGGTTCCGGTGATCACCACGCTGATCCCATACTCCGTCGTGCCCTTCAGCGACGCCTCCACCCCCTGGGCCGCCAGGGCCGCCTGGGCCTCCACCGCCTTCTCCCGGGTGGTGTAGTTCCCTACCCGGGCGTAGAACACCCCGCCGATGCAGGCCGGGAAGCCCCCCTGATAGGCGGACGCCGCCCCCTGGGCCTCGGCAAAGGTGGCGTAGGAGCCGGGGAGCTGGAGGTGGTACTCCCCCACCGCCACCGCCGCCCCGGCCAGGGAGGAGTGGTAGCTGGTGTAGCCGCCAAAGGTGCCGTAATAGACATTCACCGTCTTGACCACGGAGATGGCCTTCTGCCCGGTGGAGCCCAGGGGGACGAATTGGTCGTTCCCGTCGTAGTACCCGAAGCGGAAGCCCTCCCCGGTGGTGTTGGCGAAGTTCAGCCCCTCCATGGACCCGGTGCCGTAGTGGAGGCCCACCCGGATGATCCGGCCCGAGCTCCCGGCGGGGGCGGCGGCGGCCCGGTTCCCTCCGGCGCACAGGGCCAGCAGGACGGCGGACAGGCAAAGGGCTGCAATTTGCACGAATTTTCGCTTCATGGGCTTCTCCATTTCTCCACTTCGGGGGGCGGCGTGAAATTGACACTTTAACGTGTTAATGTTATATTGGTAGGAGATACTGCGGGGCCGTGCCCCGCGTACCCCGGATTTCGACAGTATTTTTATTATAGCGTATCCGCCGTCAGGCCGCAAGCCCCAAATTCCCGGCGGGCGCACAGGAGGCAGATTGTCATGGAGCAATATAAAGTGGGCGTTATCGGCGCGACCGGAATGGTGGGCCAGCGATTTGTCACCCTCTTGGAAAACCACCCCTGGTTCCAGCTCGCCGCGGTGGCCGCCAGCCCCCGGTCCGCCGGGAAGCGGTACGAGGAGGCGGTGGCGGGCCGCTGGGCCATGGACACCCCCATCCCGGAGCAGGCCAAGGATCTGGTGCTGCTCTCCGCCCAGGACGATGTGGAGAAGATCTGCGGCATGGTGGACTTCGTGTTCTCCGCCGTGGACATGAAGAAGGACGAGATCCGGGCCTTGGAGGAGGACTACGCCCGCCACGAGTGCCCGGTGGTGTCCAACAACTCCGCCCACCGCTGGACGGACGATGTGCCCATGGTTATCCCCGAGGTGAACCCGGAGCACATTGAGGTCATCAAGGCCCAGCGGCAGCGTCTGGGCACCAAGCGGGGCTTCATCGCGGTAAAGTCCAACTGCTCCATCCAGAGCTACGTCCCCGCCCTGTCCCCCCTGCGGGAGTTTGGCGTGGAGAAGGTGCTGGTGTGCACCTATCAGGCCATCTCCGGGGCGGGCAAGACCTTCGCCACCTGGCCCGAGATGGTGGATAACCTGATCCCCTACATCGGCGGCGAGGAGGAAAAGAGCGAGCAGG
>OFHO01000128.1_pt1 | contig 71718 bp, 62 predicted proteins | sample 1521531 | NCBI WGS metagenome assembly OFHO01 (sample SAMEA3504124, study PRJEB24116) | mouse gut metagenome | biome: mouse gut; feature: mouse-associated habitat; material: faeces | place: Denmark | collected 2011
CAGCAAAAAACAGCATCCCTTGCCAGCTTCCCTGCCCCGGTCGCCCGCCCCTTTTAGCATTTCCCGGCGCGATGCGTTCTGCCGAAATTGATTTTCTAAATATCTTGACACCAAGTTGGCGAGGCATTATAATACGGCATATATAAGAGCGAGAAAGACTATGACGGAGACAGTAAGCGTTTGTTGAAATCCAAAGCGAGCCGGAGAGGGTGGAAGACCGGCGAGAGTAGAGGGCGCTGAATATCACTCCTGAGTTGCGGGCTGAACTCTTGCTGTGATTAGAATAAGAGCAAAATAGTAAGCGCCGACGGCATTCCGCCGTTAAAGGAAACCATATAACCTATAGAAGCTGGTATAGGCGTATGCATGTAAACGGTGGTAACGCGGATCGACACTCCGTCCTTTTACAGGACTGGGTGTTTTTTTAACCTTATTTTCAGGAAAAAGCAGAAAGGATGAAAAGCATGTATCAAAAAGTATCGCCCAATCTCAATTTCGTAGAAAGAGAGAAACAGACGGAAAAGTTTTGGAAGGATGAGGATATTTTTGTAAAAAGTATGGAAAACCGCAAGGACGGGCCGACCTATACTTTTTATGACGGGCCGCCGACGGCGAACGGAAAGCCGCATATCGGGCATGTGCTGACCCGCGTGATCAAAGATATGATTCCGAGATACCGCACGATGAAAGGCTATATGGTGCCGAGGAAAGCCGGATGGGATACCCATGGGCTTCCGGTGGAACTGGAAGTGGAGCGGGAGCTTGGGCTGGACGGAAAGGAACAGATTGAAGAATATGGGTTAGACCCGTTTATTTCCAAATGTAAGGAAAGTGTATGGAAGTATAAAGGCATGTGGGAGGATTTTTCTGGCACCGTAGGCTTTTGGGCGGATATGGATGATCCTTATGTGACTTACCATGACGATTATATCGAATCCGAATGGTGGGCTTTGAAGCAGATCTGGGATAAGGGGCTGTTATATAAAGGATTTAAGATCGTGCCTTACTGCCCCCGCTGCGGAACGCCTCTTTCTTCCCATGAGGTAGCGCAGGGGTATAAGGATGTGAAGGAACGTTCGGCCATCGCCCGCTTTAAAGTAAAGGGGGAGGATGCTTATATCCTGGCATGGACGACCACGCCCTGGACGCTGCCTTCCAACGTGGCGCTCTGCGTAAACCCTAATGAGGCTTATGCAAAAGTAAAAGCAGGGGACGGCCTGGTTTATTATATGGCAGAAGCCTTACTGGATACCGTGCTTGGAAAACTGGGGGATGAGGAAAAGAAGATCCCGGCTTATGAAGTGTTGGAGCGGTATACGGGGAAAGAGCTGGAATATAAAGAATATGAACCGTTGTTTGATTATGCGGTGGAATTATGCGAACGGCAGCGTAAAAAAGCATATTATGTGACATGTGATACGTATGTCACTCTGACCGACGGCACTGGTGTCGTTCATATTGCTCCGGCGTTCGGCGAAGATGATGCCAATGTGGGGAGGATTTATGATCTGCCTTTTGTACAGCTGGTGGATGCAAAAGGGGAAATGACGAAAGAGACGGACTATGAAGGCGTGTTCTGCAAGAAGGCGGATCCTATGATTCTTACGGATCTGGAAAAGAAGGGGCTTTTATTTGACGCGCCCAAATTTGAACACAGTTACCCTCATTGCTGGCGTTGCGATACGCCCTTGATTTATTATGCAAGGGAATCATGGTTTATTAAGATGACGGCGGTGAAAGAGGATTTGATCCGTAACAATAATACGATCCATTGGATCCCGGAATCGATCGGAAAGGGACGTTTTGGGGACTGGCTGGAAAATATCCAGGATTGGGGCATTTCCAGGAACCGTTATTGGGGAACGCCTCTGAATATATGGGAATGCGAGGGATGCGGAAAGATGCATTCCATCGGCAGCAGGGAAGAGCTGGAAAAGATGAGCGGCAACGAGGCGGCGCGTACGGTAGAGCTGCACAGACCCTATATTGATGAGATTACGATCCGGTGTCCGGAATGCGGCGGCACGATGAAACGTGTGCCGGAGGTGATCGACTGCTGGTTCGATTCGGGGGCAATGCCCTTTGCGCAGCATCATTATCCGTTTGAAAACAAGGAGCTGTTCGAGCAGCAGTACCCGGCCCAGTTTATTTCCGAGGCGGTAGATCAGACGAGGGGATGGTTCTACTCGCTGCTGGCAGAATCCACGCTGCTTTTTAACAATTCTTGTTTCGAGAATGTCATTGTACTCGGGCATATTCAGGATGAAAAAGGACAGAAGATGAGCAAGTCCAAAGGAAATGCGGTGGATCCGTTCGAAGCGCTGGCTGCTTATGGCGCGGATGCGATTCGCTGGTATTTCTATATTAATTCGGCGCCCTGGCTTCCGAACCGTTTCCACGGCAAGGCGGTGCAGGAAGGACAGCGGAAGTTTATGGGGACGCTGTGGAATACCTATGCATTCTTTGTGCTTTATGCCAATATTGATGAATTTGACGCGACAAAATATAAGCTGGAATATGAAAAGCTTCCGGTTATGGACAAGTGGCTGCTTTCCAAGCTGAATACGTTAATACAGGAAGTGGATGGTGATTTGGAAAATTACAGGATTCCGGAAGCGGCAAGAGCCTTGGACAGCTTCGTGGATGAGATGAGCAACTGGTACGTGAGAAGGAGCAGAGAGCGTTTCTGGGCTAAGGGAATGGAACAGGATAAGATCAATGCATATATGACCTTATATACCGCGCTCGTTACGGTCAGCAAATGCGCGGCGCCGATGATTCCTTTTATGACAGAAGATATTTACCGAAATCTGGTATGCTCTGTAGATAAGGACGCGCCGGAGAGCATTCACTTATGCGATTTCCCCGTTGCGAAAGAGGCGTGGATCAATAAAAAGCTGGAAGAGGACATGGAAGAGGTGCTGAAAGTGGTCGTGATGGGACGCGCATGCAGGAATGCGGCCAATATCAAGAACCGTCAGCCCATCGGCATGATGTTTGTAAAAGCGCCGGCCGAATTGGACAGTTTTTACCAGGATATCATCAAAGAAGAATTGAATGTGAAGGAGGTCAGCTTTACGGACGATGTGAGGGCGTTTACGACTTATACGTTCAAGCCGCAGCTTCGGACGGTCGGACCGAAATACGGCAAACAGCTTGGCGGCATCCAGAAGGAGCTGGCTGCTTTGGACGGCAATGCGGCAATGGACGAGCTGGATGCACAGGGCGTATTGAAGTTTGAAATCGGCGGCGCAAGCGTAGAGTTGTCCAAAGACGACCTTTTAATTGAAATGACGCAAAAGGAAGGATATATATCCGAGGCGGACAATACGGTGACAGTAGTATTGGATACCCGCCTTACGGAAGAATTGATCGAGGAAGGCTTTGTCTATGAAGTGATCAGCAAGATCCAGACGATGCGCAAGGAAGCCGATTACGAAGTGATGGACCACATCGAAGTGACAGTGGATAAGAATGCGAAAATTGCCGAAATTATCTCGAAAAATGAGGAGATGATCGCTGGAAAGGTGCTGGCGGATAAGATGACATCCGGACCGGCAGATAATGCTGCGGGGGATTGGAGCGTAAAGGAGTGGAATGTGAACGGAGAGGAAGTTACAATAGGCATCCGCAGACGATAAGATTCGCTGCCGGTAACAAAATATCCCTTTATCTTGCATTTTTCTGCGAATAATGTATAATTTATCCTTAGATAGAAGTTTTATGAGTCGAGCGAATAATGAGGAGGAACCTATGGCAAAAAAAGCAACATTATCCTTTGATAAGGATCTATTCAAGAGGAGTGTAGTCTATAATGTAAAGACATTGTATAGGAAGAGCATGGAAGAGGCTACCCCCCAGCAGATTTTTCAGGCAGTTTCCTATTCGATCAAGGATGCCATTGTTGACCACTGGATGACAAGCCAGGAACAATATGACAAGCAGGATCCCAAAGTGGTTTATTACCTGTCTATGGAATTTTTGATGGGACGCGCCCTTGGGAATAACATTATTAACCTTCAGGCATATAAGCCGGTGAAGGAAGCCCTGGACGAGCTGGGCGTGGACTTGAACGTGGTGGAAGACCAGGAGCCGGATCCGGCTTTGGGAAACGGGGGGCTTGGAAGACTTGCCGCATGTTTCCTGGATTCCCTGGCTACTCTGGGATATTCCGCATATGGCTGCGGCATCCGCTACCGTTATGGCATGTTCAAGCAGCAGATCAGGGACGGATACCAGATAGAAGTTCCCGATAACTGGCTGGAAAACGGCAATCCTTTTGAACTGAGAAGGCCGGAATACGCCAAAGAAGTGAAATTCGGCGGTTATGTGAATGTATATGTGGATGAAAACGGTAGGAACCATTTCCGGCAGGAGGGATACCAGAGCGTAACAGCGATTCCGTATGATCTGCCGATCGTCGGTTATGGAAACGGCATTGTTAATACATTGCGTATCTGGGACGCGCAGCCGGTGGAATGCTTTAAGCTGGAATCTTTTGACAAAGGGGATTACCAGAAGGCGGTGGAACAGGAGAATTTGGCCCGCAATATCGTGGAGGTGCTCTATCCGAACGACAACCATTATGCGGGAAAGGAACTGCGCCTGAAGCAGCAGTATTTCTTCATTTCCGCATCCGTGCAGGAAGCGGTGGCGAAATATATGCGCAAGCATAAGGATATCCGCAAGTTTTATGAAAAAGTAACGTTCCAGCTGAACGATACCCACCCTACCGTTGCGGTGGCCGAATTGATGCGTATTTTAATGGATGAGTATTATCTGACATGGGACGAGGCATGGGAAGTGACGACAAAGACATGCGCTTATACGAACCATACGATCATGGCAGAAGCTTTGGAAAAATGGCCTATCGAGCTGTTTTCCAGGCTGCTTCCGAGAATTTACCAGATTATAGAAGAAATCAACTGCCGTTTTGTAATGCGGATTGAACAGAAGTATCCGGGCAATCATGAAAAAGTGCGTAAGATGGCAATTATTTATGACGGCCAGGTAAAGATGGCGCATCTTGCGATTGCGGCCGGCTATTCGGTAAACGGCGTGGCAAGGCTGCATACGGAAATCCTGAAGAACCAGGAATTAAAGGATTTCTATGAAATGATGCCTGAAAAATTCAATAACAAGACGAACGGGATTACTCAGAGGCGCTTCCTTCTCCATGGCAATCCGCTTCTCGCCGACTGGGTGACATCTTATGTAGGCGACGAGTGGATCACGGATCTGCCGAGGATCAACAAGCTGAAGATTTATGCGGATGATGAAAAAGCGCAGCAGGAATTCATGAATATTAAGTATAAGAATAAAGTCCGCCTGGCAAAATATATCAGGGAACACAATGGCATTGAAGTGGATCCCCGCTCTATTTTTGATGTCCAGGTGAAGAGACTCCATGAGTATAAGAGGCAGCTGCTAAATATTCTGCATATCATGCATTTGTACAATGAGCTGAAAGAACACCCGGATATGGAATTCTATCCGAGAACCTTTGTCTTTGGCGCGAAAGCGGCGGCAGGATATCGGAACGCGAAGCTGACGATCAAGCTGATCAACGCAGTGGGAGAAGTGGTGAATAATGATCCGGCGATCAATGGAAAGATTAAGGTCGTATTTATCGAGGACTACCGGGTAAGCAATGCGGAGATTATTTTTGCGGCGGCGGATGTATCCGAGCAGATTTCCACGGCAAGCAAGGAAGCTTCCGGGACGGGCAATATGAAATTTATGTTGAACGGCGCTTTGACCCTTGGCACGATGGACGGGGCGAATGTGGAGATTGTTGAGGAAGTCGGCGAAGAAAACGCGTTTATTTTCGGCTTGAGTTCTGATGAAGTAATCCGCTATGAAAATTATGGCGGTTATAATCCGATGGAGATCTTTAACAATGACGCGAACGTAAGAAAAGTGCTGATGCAGCTGATCAATGGCACATACAGCAGGAATGACCCGGATCAGTTCCGCCCGTTGTACAATTCCCTGCTGAATACCCTTTCTACTTCGAAAGCGGATACTTATTTTATCCTGAAGGATTTCGAAGCCTATGCGGAAGCGCAGAGAAGAGTGGAAAAAGCGTATAAGGACGAGAAGGGATGGGCGAAGAGCGCTATTTTGAATATTGCATGTTCCGGCAAATTCTCTTCTGACAGGACGATCGAGGAATATGTAAAAGACATCTGGCATTTGGACAGAGTCGTATTACCAGCCAAAAAGACAAAATAAAATAAAAATGCAATGATGAAAGAGGATTAAGCTCTGTACCAGCAGGGTTTAATCCTTTTTGGGCATTCGGAGCATGATAAATGTTGAGAAAGGAGAGAGGGTATGCTGAAAAACAGAAGGATGGAGGAAAAGCCGCCGTCAGAGGAGCTGAAAAACAGATTAAAGGCCGCAAGGGAAAAACTGGGAAAGCAGCAGATGGAGTTAAAGGATCACAAACTGCCGGTCATCGTATTGATGGAGGGATGGGGAACGGCAGGAAAGGGGAGCTGCACCGGACAGGTGATCCGAAATATAGACCCGCGCTTTTTCCGCGTGGCGACTTTGGAGAGGATGACGGAGGAGGAAAAGAGAAAGCCTTTTCTGAGCCGGTATTTTGCCCAGATCCCGGAGGCGGGGAAGTTTGTATTTCTGGATTCGGGATGGATGGAGGAGGTGACGAGCCTGCGGCTGCGCGGAAAGCTGGAAGGGAAGGAATATGAGACGAGGCTGGACAGCATCCGCAGATTCGAAAGGCAGCTGACGGATAACGGATATCTGGTGATGAAGTTTTTCTTCCATATCAGTAAAAAGGAGCAGAAGAAAAGGATTGAAAGCCTGCTGGAAGATATTGATACCGCATGGCGGGTGAATGCGAATGATAGATGGCAGAACAGGCACTATGGAAAATGCACGGAAGTGTTCGACCATTATCTGGAAATGACGAATTCCCCGTCGGCGCCCTGGTATATCGTGAACGCAAAGTCGCGGAAATGGGCCGAACTCCAGGTGCTGGAAACTTTGACGGAGGGAATCGAGATCGCGCTGCAAAATAGGACATTGGCAGTCCCGTTGCTGCAGAACGTTTTTCCGCTGGTGAAAATGCCGAAACTGGAGGAGATACCGCTCGACAGGACGGCAGGGGAAAAGGAATATAAAGAGGAACTGGAAAAGCTGCAAGGACGTTTGAGGGATCTGCACAACCGTTTATATCGGAAACAGGTTCCGGTCATTATTGCTTATGAAGGATGGGATGCGGCTGGAAAGGGCGGAAATATCAAGCGCATTACAGAAGCGCTGGATCCCAGGGGGTTCGAGGTTCATCCGATTGCGAGCCCGGAGCCCCATGAAAAGGCAAGGCATTATTTGTGGCGCTTTTGGACGAGGCTGCCGAAGACGGGGCATATTGCAATTTTTGACAGAACCTGGTACGGACGCGTCATGGTGGAGCGTCTGGAGGGTTTCTGCAGCGAGAACGACTGGAAGCGGGCCTATAATGAAATCAATGAATTTGAAAGGGAATTGGCGGACTGGGGGGCGGTAGTGATCAAGTTCTGGGTGCAGATTGATAAAGATACCCAGCTGGAGCGCTTTGAAATGCGGCAGAAAACACCGGGAAAACAGTGGAAGATTACGGACGAGGACTGGAGGAACAGGGAAAAATGGGATGCGTATGAGGATGCGGTCAACGAAATGATACAAAAAACGAGTACCGCATATGCACCATGGTATATTCTGGAGTCCGTGGATAAGAAATACGCCCGTTTAAAGGCGCTGCGGATCGTGGTGGAAAGGTTAGAAGAAGCTTTGAAGGAAAAATAAACGGCATATTGATAAGGGGCTGGGATGTATTGTATAATGAAGGAAACATGCCGATGCATGCCCGGACCGGCAATTGGGGGGCGGCGGAAGGAAATTACCAATACGAACGACAGATTCGGGAAGGAAGGGAAGGAAAATGGGAACAATAGCAAATCAGGAAGTCATGGATAAGATTGCCGTTAATTTTCAGACGGAAGGGGAGATTACGGAGCTGATCCCTTTTGGGAACGGGTATATCAATGACACATTCCGCATTACATGTAAACTGCCGGATGGCAAGGAGAAAAAATATATTCTTCAGAAAATGAATGTCAGCATTTTCAAAAACCCGGCTGAATTGATGGAGAATGTCATGAATGTGACCTCTTTTCTGCGAAAAAAGATTATTGCGGCGGGAGGAAATCCTGACAGGGAAACGTTGAATGTTATCCAGACAAAGGACGGCGGAAATTATCTGGAGGCGGACGGGGAATACTGGCGCATGTATATTTTTATCGAAGGAGCTACCAGCTACGACGAGGTAAAAACGCCGGAAGATTTTTATAAGACCGCGCTGTCCTTTGGCAATTTCCAGAAAATGCTGGGGGATTACCCGGCGGAAACGCTGCATGAGACGATCGTGAATTTCCATAATACGGTCAGCCGGTTCGCTGATTTTAAAAAGGCTGTGGAAGAAGACGTATGCGGCCGCGCGAAGGAAGTGCAGGAGGAGATCAAGTTTATTTTTGACAGGGAAGACGTGGCCCATATTATCTGCGATGCGCTGGAAGAGAAGCGGATTCCGCTGCGCGTCACCCACAATGACACGAAGCTGAATAATATTATGATAGATGATGAGACTGGAAAAGGGCTTTGCGTGATCGATCTCGATACGGTTATGCCGGGATCCGCGCTGTATGATTTCGGGGACTCCATTCGTTTCGGCGCAAGCACGGGCGCGGAGGACGAAGTAAACCTGGATCTGGTTTCGGTGGACCTGGAACTGTTCGAAGCTTATGCGAAGGGCTTTTTGGAGGGCTGCGGGGGAAGCCTGACGGAAGAGGAAGTAAGGCTGTTCCCGGCGGGCGCGAAAGTGATCACCTTCGAACAGGGGATGCGCTTTTTGACGGATTACCTCCAAGGGGATACTTATTATAAGACCAGCAGGCCCAGGCATAACCTGGACAGAGCCAGGACGCAGCTGAAGCTGGTGGCGGACATGGAAGAAAAATGGGGAGAAATGGAAAAAATTGTTGAGAAATACAGCATGAAATAAACAGAGCGACAATGAATGACGGGCAGTGCCGGCATATTATAAGCCGGCATTGCCCGTATGCATTTTTCGGTATTGCTGGGGCGTCATTCCTATAGATTTTTTAAAAATCTGCGAGAAATAGGATTGGGAGGAAAATCCGGTGCTGGAGGCGATCTGGGCGATGGAATGATTGGTGCTGATCAGCAGTTCTTTGCTCGCCTGCAGACGCTTGGTGGACAGATAGCTGATCGGGGACTGCCCGATGCAGGCCGCGAAGGAATGGGCCAGGTAATATTTATTAATGTGCGTAATTTCCGCCAGGGTGTCCAGGGTGATGTTCTGGGCATAGTTGGAATCGATATAACGCTTGGCGAGGGCGCATTCTTTGGAGATCTGGAAGGTGGAATCGGAGATAATGGAGAGATCCAGCTCCCTGGATATAAAAACGAGAAGCACTTGCAGTATGCCTTGGCAGACCATGTCGTATCCCGGTTTTTTTTCGCGGAATTCTTCAAGCATCAGCCGGGAATAATCCACGAGGCGGTTCTGCGAGGTAGTATAGCTGTAATGGCTGAAGTTTTTTCTGATATTCTCCTGTCTGCCATGATAGGAAAAAGCAAGGCCGTCTACGCCGAATACGATGTATTCCATAGGATTTTTGGTCATCGTTTTTTCGGTATGTTCCACGTGGGGGTTAATGATCATTAAATCATTGGGCTTTACCGGTATCAGGTCGTTTTCCACATGGAAAATCCCATTTCCGCTGACGACATAAAAAAGCTCGGTAAAATGATGGGTATGCGGAAGGCTCTGCCAGTCCCCTTCGTATTTGGAAAGGGAAATATAGCGGAGGTTGAAATTTGGTTTTGACAGGGTTTTCTGTTCCAGATTGATTCGCTCATTGCTCATTCCGGGCCGCCTTTCTTTTGTATTTGCCGTATGGAAGCTGTGGGTTTTTATAGGAAATCTGTAAATTTGACAATAATGTAAAAAAAGATTAGTGAAAACGACCAATAAAGTGTCGGTTCCTGTGATTCTTTTATATAATTATACTCTATAAAAATACGAGAATAAAGTTTTTTATTTCAAAAACAACAAGAAAACTAAAAAATAGAGCAATATAGAAATTGAACGGGGAAAAATAAACATATATACTTATTAAATAAGAAACTTGTTGTCAATAATCAACAATAAAAATGCTTGTAATATTTTATTACAGCAAAAGGAGGACAAACATGAAAAAGAAAACAATATCTGTTTTACTGGCTGCGGCCATGGTAATCGGAACGTTTGCCGGCTGTGGTTCATCTCCTGCACCGGCGGCAACAGAAGAAGCAGCTCCGGCAGAGGAGGCAGCTCCAGCAGAAGAAGCAGCTCCTGCGGAGGAAGAAGCTCCGGCAGAAGAAGCGGCTCCGGAAGAAGAAGCAGCAGCTCCCGCATTGGAAGGCACTGTAAAAGTAGCCGCATTTGAAGGCGGATACGGCGCTGATATGTGGACGGAGGTAGCAAAGGCATTTGAAGCTTCCCATCCTGGCGTAACCGTAGAACTTACTGTTGACAAGAAAATTGAAGATGTAATTACTCCCGGCATGAAAGCTGGCGATTATCCGGACGTTGTTCACTGTGCGACAGGCCGCGAAGCTGGTCTGACCGAGACGCTGGCAAGAGAAAAAGGACTGCTTCCCCTGACGGATGTTATGGAAATGACAGTTCCCGGCGAAGACGTAAAAGTAAAAGATAAGATCGTTCCTGGTTTCCTTGATACGCTGGCAACCAACCCTTACGGCGACGGCGTGACCTATTATGCGCCGATGTTCTACAGCCCTTGCGGATTGTTCTATGACGCAGGCCTGTTGGAAGAAAAAGGCTGGACGCTTCCTACTACATGGGATGAGATGTGGGAATTAGGCGATAAGGCAAAGGCAGAAGGCATTTCCTTATTTACATATCCGACCACAGGTTACTTTGACGCATTTATGTATGCATTGTTATCTTCGGCAGGCGGCCCGGCTTTCTTTGACGAATGTATGACATACGGCGAAGGCGTATGGGAATCCGAAGATGCAAGGAAAGTATTCGATATCGTTGCAAAACTGGCTGAGTACACAGAACCCACGACAGTTGCAAATGCGAACAACGAAAGCTTTACAAAGAATCAGCAGCTGATTCTGGACGACAAGGCTATCTTCTGCCCGAACGGCACATGGCTTCCTGGCGAAATGGCAGACGCTCCGAGAGGCGAGAACTTCAAATGGGGCTTCACAGCTATCCCGGCAGTCAATGCAGGCGGCGCTGGATGTTCTTTCTGCTGGTTTGAGCAGATGTGGATTCCTGCAGCAGCAGAAAACCAGGATCTGGCAAAAGAATTCGTAGCTTATATGTATTCCGATGAAGCAGCAGCAATTTTTGCTGGTTCCAATGCAATCCAGCCGATCGTAGGTATCGGTGAGAGCCTGGAAGGCGACAACCAGATGTTCTACAGCGTATATGATTCAGGCGCTACGGCAGTTATGGGCGGCTTTGCAGCTACCACGCCGGTAGAAGGCACAACGATGGCAGACGCTTTGTTTGAAACAGTAAACAGTATCGTAAGCGGTGACAAGACTGTGGACGAATGGATCGCAGCAGTTACAGAAGTAAGCGATAAATACAGGGCAGCAATGGAATAGAACCTGTTGAATAAAGAGTGTTAAGCATGGGACATGCACGGAGTAATCCCCGGCATGTCCCAATTTTATAAAAAGGAACAGAATGGAGGTCATTATGAAGAACACGAAAGCAAAAAAGGCGTTTATTGTCACTTGCGTGGCGCCGGCAACACTGTTATTCATTATATTTATGATTGTTCCGACAATTAAGGTATTTAATATGTCATTGTATAAATGGGGCGGGTTTTCCAATACAAAGCAGTTCGTCGGTCTGCAGAACTTTAAGCTTCTCATGAGCGATAGTAATTTCTTCCGTTCCTTCCAAAATACTATTTTATTGATTACATTGGTGACAATAGTGACGATGGCATTCGCCCTTATTTTTGCGGCTATTTTATCCAGAGAAAAAATTGTCGGGCAGAACTTTTTCCGAATCGTGTTTTATATTCCTAACATCTTGTCGGTAGTAGTTATTTCCGCCATCTTTTCGGCTATTTATGACCCGAATAACGGGCTGTTAAACAGCATACTTTCTATATTCAGAGGGAAGGATGCGACACCGATCTTATGGATGGGGGACCAGAAAATTGTTATTTATTCGCTTGTTATCGCGATGATATGGCAGGCGATCGGTTATTACATGGTTATGTATATGGCCAGCATGGCGAGCGTGCCGGAGAGCTTGTACGAGTCGGCGAATCTGGAAGGGGCTGGAAGGATCCGGCAGTTTTTTGATATTACCCTTCCTCTGATTTGGACGAATATACGTACTACCCTGACATTTTTTGTTATCAGCTCCATTAACTTAAGCTTCCTGTTTGTAAAAGCAATGACCAACGGCGGACCGGACGGGGCGACGGAAGTATTCCTGAGCTATATGTACCAGCAGGCGTATACCAATTCTTCTTATGGCTATGGTATGGCGATCGGCGTATTGGTATTCTTATTCTCCTTCGCGCTCTCCGCAGTGGTAAATGTGGCAACGAAGCGTGAACCGTTGGAATTCTAAGGAGGTGGAATGATGGACCGTAAAAAAATTGCTGCAAATGATAAAGTAGTAAAGGTATTTATATACATAGCGCTGTTTATGCTGGCGATCAGCATTATTGTTCCCGTTGCATGGGTGTTCATGGCATCCGTAAAGGAGAATTCTGAATTTTACGGCAATCCGTGGTCGCTGCCGAAAGGATTGTATTTTCAGAACTTTGTCGATGCCTTTGAAAAGGCGAGCATGGGTTCCTATATGATCAATTCGGTGATTGTCACATTGTTGGCGCTGATCCTGCTTCTGGTGATTGCGCTGCCGGCGGCTTATACGCTCGCCAGATATAAATTTATGGGAAGCAAGCTTTTAAATATAGCGTTTATGGCAGGCTTGTTCATTAATGTGAACTATATCGTAGTGCCGATATTCCTTATGCTGGTAGACGCGGATAAGGTGATGAAGTCATGGTTTGGCTCCGGGCTGTTTTTGAATAATTTGTTTGTTACGGCGCTGGTATACGCCTCGACGGCTCTGCCTTTTACCATCTATCTTCTGTCCGGGTTCTTTGTGACGATCCCGAAAGATTACGAAGAAGCGGCATTCGTAGACGGAAGCGGATACTTCAGGACGATGGTGACGATTATGATGCCGATGGCAAAGCCGAGTATTATTACGGTGATCCTGTTCAATTTCCTCTCTTTCTGGAATGAATATATTATATCTATGACATTGCTCACGAAAGAGAATAAAACTTTGCCGGTAGGGCTGATGCAGCTGATGCAGGCACAGAAAGCGGCGGCAAATTACGGCCAGCTGTATGCAGGGCTTGTGATTGTCATGCTGCCGACGCTGATCCTGTACATGATGATGCAGAAGAAACTGACGCAAGGCATGAGCCTTGGAGGATTGAAAGGCTAAAGTCTTTCGGAAAACAGGAGGAAATGGATATGAATAAATGGATCAATGTAATCATTAATATTATAATATTCGTAGTATGCATTGCGCTGATCTGTACACAGCAGAGGAATGTCGGGCCCGGGGGTCTTGGCATTATGGTGATAGGGCTGGCGGGAATCTTGTTTTTGCTTTACCGCTATAATAAGCAGTATACGAAATAGGTGCCGGACCGGATATGGCAGAAGACGGGGATGGACGGCGAGGAGGAGAATATGAGTATGACAGGAAGGCTGACGCTGCCTACCGATATAGACATGGTGGATGAGACAATACGTTTAAAGAATCTTCTTGGCGCGGATGCGTTGAGGGACTGCGACGGGACGGCGATGCCGGATGAACTTCTGTTGCAGGATGGGAAAAAATATGCTACTTATTATACCACCAGAAAAGATAATGAGTGGGCGAACGCAAATCCTGACGAAGTACAGCAGGAATATTTGATCAGCGAAAGAGTGACAGCCAGGGACACGAAGCTGCGCATTAAGCTGATGAAAGGCTTCCATACGGAGCAATTAAAAGTAAATAATATCGATGATCCGAAGAGATGGTGGGAAGTCATAGACAGAACGACCGGGGAGATCGTGCCGACGGACCGGTGGGAGTATGATGCCGCGACAGAGGAAGTGGAGATAGAGAGCATAAAATACCATCAATATACGGTAAGTTTTCTTGCTTTTCTCATCTGGGATCCGGTTCATATGTATAATTTTATTACGAATGACTGGAAAGACGCGCCCCATCAGCTCACTTATGATGTAAGGCAGCCGAAGACGCAGGAATACGTCAAGAAAAAAATGAAAAAATGGTGCGAGGACAACCCGGACATCGATGTGGTGCGCTTTACGACGTTTTTTCATCAGTTTACCCTGACCTTTGATGAAAAGAAACGGGAAAAATATGTGGAATGGTTTGGCTACAGCGCCAGCGTAAGTCCGTATATCCTGGAAAAGTTTGAAAAGTGGGCCGGCTATAAGTTCCGTCCGGAATTTATTGTAGACCAAGGGTATCATAATTCTATTTTCCGCGTGCCTAGCAAAGAGTTTAAAGATTTTATAGAGTTCCAGCAGATCGAGGTAAGCAAGCTGGCGAAGGAACTGGTGGATATTGTGCATTCCTACGGGAAAGAAGCGATGATGTTTTTGGGAGACCATTGGATCGGCACGGAACCGTTTGGAAAATATTTTGCCAATATCGGTTTGGACGCGGTGGTCGGTTCTGTGGGAGACGGCGTCACTCTGCGGATGATTTCGGATATCAAAGGAGTCAAATATACAGAAGGGCGGCTGCTGCCTTACTTTTTCCCGGATGTGTTCTGCGAAGGGGGCGACCCGATCGGGGAAGCCCAGGAAAACTGGATGAAAGCGAGAAGGGCTATTTTACGTTCGCCTTTGGATCGTATCGGTTACGGCGGATATTTAAAGCTGGCTTCCGAATGGCCGGGTTTTATCGACGAGATACAGCATGTGGTAGACGAGTTCCGGCAGATCCATGAAAACATGCAGGGAACGAAAGCATATACGGCTCCTTTTAAGGTAGCGATTTTAAACTGCTGGGGCAACTTGAGAAGGTGGATGGCGAATCAGGTACATCACGCGATCTGGCACAGAGAGATTTATTCGTACGTAGGAATTATTGAATGCCTGAGCGGCATGCCTTTTGATGTGGAGTTCATTACTTTTGACGAAATAAAGAATGGCATTCCTGAGGATGTCAAAGTAATTATCAATGCAGGTGATGCGTATACCGCTTTCAGCGGCGCGGAGAACTGGAAGGATGAAAAAGTTGTCACTGCAATCCGTGAATTCGTTGATAACGGAGGAGGGTTTATTGGAGTCGGCGAACCGAGCGCATATCAGTTTGAGGGGCGCTATTTCCAGTTGAGCGATGTGCTTGGAGTGGATAAGGAGATCGATTTTTCGCTCAGCACGGATAAGTACAATGAGCTCAATGCCGAACACTTTATTCTGGAGGATATCGAAGGAGAGATCGATTTTGGCGAGGGAATGGACAGAATTTATGCCCAGGGGGAAGATTATCAGATTTTGAACATGGACGGGGAATACTGCCGCCTGGTAGTAAACCAATACGGAAAGGGACGCGGTGTTTATTTTGCCGGCCTGCCTTATTCTCCCCAGAACTGCCGGGTGCTGTTAAGAGCCATTTACTATGCGGCGGGCATGGAAGAGGAAATGAAGAAATACTATGTGACGAATGTGGATACGGAAGTGACGGTATTTGAAAAGACGGGAAAAATTGCCGTGATCAATAATGCGAGGGAAGGAAAGTATACGGAGCTGTTTGTAAACGGCGAAAAGATGTGCAGCCTGGATTTGGAGCCTATGGAAATGAGATGGGTGGATTTCAAGTAGACGGCATGTCGGCTTAAAAAAGTAAGAGAAGGTATCAAATATTGGGAGGTGTACGGCCTTGGGGGGCTGTATGCCTCCTGCTTATGTGTAGGGAACAGACTGCATTTGGCTGCATTTGGCAGCATCCATCAAATTTTTCAGACGGCGGAAGGGTTGGGGAGGGGGAACGGGTGGGAACAGGCGGCTATGGGGAGAATGGGTTTTCTGGCTGAAGTTTCCAATCAGATTTCACTAATGAAATGGGTAAATAGTGTGGAAACGATCGGGTCGGAAAAAAAGGACTTCCTTGTCCTTTTTTCCTGAAATTGCCATCCATGGCAATTTCACCCTGGGGTATTGACCATTTCATAAGTGAAATTTCTGATTGTACACAACAGCCAGAAAACCCATCCTCCCCATAGCCGCCTGTTCCCACCCGTTCCCCCTCCCCAACCCTTTCGCCGTCTGAAAAATTTGATGGATGCGGGTTGCAACGGTTTTTCTTTTCCCTTATAATAAAAATTGGTATGATTTTGGGAAAAGGCGTACTGTTTGTAAAATGTATTTTGATAAAAATCGGAGTGAAAAACGAGCACTTAGAAGAAGGAGGACGATATGATAAATTTGTATGACGGCGGCGCGTATTTGGTAAATGGGACGGAGATTGTTGCTGACGGCGCGGGTGCGGCGGCAGAGTTAAAGGCGAAGACAGGGAAGGACATTGCTAAGGATGCGGCAGCGAAGGGGACGATGGCTTATCGGATTTTGGAGGAGCATAATACGTCGGGGAATATGGAGAAGCTGAAGATCAAGTTTGATAAACTGACTTCGCATGATATTACTTTTGTAGGGATTATACAGACGGCGAGGGCTTCTGGGCTGGAGAAATTCCCGGTGCCTTATGTGCTGACGAACTGTCATAATTCCCTCTGCGCGGTCGGGGGGACGATCAATGAAGATGACCATATGTTTGGGCTTACTTGTGCGAAAAAGTATGGCGGGGTGTATGTGCCTCCCCACCAGGCGGTAATCCATCAATATGCGCGTGAAATGCTGGCGGGGGGAGGACGGATGATCCTTGGCTCGGATTCCCACACCCGTTATGGGGCGCTTGGAACGATGGCGATGGGCGAAGGCGGGCCGGAGCTGGTGAAGCAGCTTTTAAATCAGACTTATGATATTCATATGCCGGAGATAGTCGGTGTTTATCTGACCGGGGAACCGATAAAAGGGGTAGGGCCGCAGGATGTGGCGCTGGCGATTATCGGCGCGGTGTTCGGGAACGGTTATGTGAAGAATAAGGTGATGGAATTCGTGGGGCCGGGCGTGGCTTCTTTGAGCGCGGATTTCAGGATCGGTATCGATGTGATGACGACGGAAACGACCTGCCTTTCCTCTATCTGGAAAACGGATAGGGAAATCGAAGAATTTTATGAGATCCATGGGAGAAAGGAAGAATATAAAGAATTAAATCCTTCGGATGTGGCATATTATGACGGGATGATTACCGTGGATCTGGGGAGTATCAAGCCGATGATCGCGATGCCTTTCCACCCGAGCAATACTTATACGATCAAGGAATTGAATGCGAATCTGGAGGATATCTTGGACGATGTGGAAAAGAAAGCGGCAGTCAGCCTGGACGGCGCAGTGGACTTTACATTGAAGGATAAGGTGCGGAACGGAAAGTTTTATGTGGATCAGGGAATCATTGCGGGCTGTGCGGGCGGCGGCTTTGAGAATATCTGTGCGGCGGCGGATATTTTGAAAGGTTCTTATATCGGCGCTGATGGATTTACATTAAGCGTATATCCGGCTTCCATGCCGGTATATATGGAGCTGATCAAAAATGGATGCGCGGCAGCTTTGATGGAAACGGGGGCAGTGCTGAAGACAGCGTTCTGCGGCCCTTGCTTCGGTGCAGGGGATACTCCGGCGAACAATGCGTTCAGCATCCGGCATTCCACGAGGAATTTCCCGAACCGGGAAGGCTCCAAGCTGCAGAACGGACAGATTTCGTCCGTGGCGCTTATGGACGCCCGCTCGATTGCGGCAACCAGCGCCAATAAGGGTGTGCTGACACCGGCAACTGATTTCGATGGAAACATTGGAAAATATAAATATCATTTTGACTCTAATATATATGCGAACCGTGTCTTTGATTCCAAAGGAGCGGCCGATCCATCGGTAGAAATACAGTTCGGGCCGAATATCAAGGATTGGCCGAACATGTGCGAGCTGCCGGAGAATCTGGTGCTTCAGATGGTTTCAGAGATCCATGACCCGGTGACGACGACGGATGAGCTGATTCCTTCGGGCGAGACTTCTTCTTACCGATCCAATCCGCTTGGACTGGCAGAATTTACGCTTTCCAGGAAAGATCCGGCCTACGTGGGAAGGGCAAAGAATATCCAGGAAGCCCAGAAGGCGGTAATGGAAGGAAAATGCCCGTTAGAGGTGAAGCCGGAATTGAAGCCAGTGATGGAAACGATCCATAAAACATATCCCGAAGTCGGAGAGGGGAATGTGGGCTTTGGCTCTACGATTTTTGCGGTAAAGCCGGGCGACGGTTCGGCGAGGGAACAGGCGGCCTCCTGCCAGAAGGTGCTGGGCGGATGGGCGAATATTGCCAACGAATATGCGACGAAGAGATACCGTTCCAACCTGATTAACTGGGGCATGCTTCCGTTTGTTATAGACGGGGACGATAAGCAGCTTCCGTTTGAAAATCTGGATTATCTTTTCCTGCCGGATATCAGGAGGGCAGTAGAAGAAAAGGCAGACCATATCAGGGCTTATGTGGTAAAGGAAGGGGAAATGAAAGAGTTTTCGCTTTCTCTCGGTGAATTGACGGATGAAGAACGTCAGATTATTTTAAAGGGATGCCTGATTAATTATAACAGGGTTTCATAAGCTGCATAAAAGAAAACGATTTGGGATTCTGTAAGGTGGAATCGTGGAGGATGGCGCGGAATGATAAAAAAGAGAAAAACGTTACTTTTACAAGGAATGGCTATGGCGCTTGCTTTTTGCCTGGTATGTGCCTACGGCATGGAAGCAAGAGCAGAAGAGGGGGCGCAGAGGCAGGAAGGCAACGGGCATCGGATCGCCATTGACGCCGGGCATCAGTCGAGGGGCAACAGTGAAAAAGAGCCGGTGGGACCGGGGGCATCGGAGATGAAGATGAAAGTGTCCGGAGGGACGAAAGGCGTATCCACCGGCGTATATGAATATGTGCTGACGCTGGAAGTATCCCTGAAGCTGAAAGAGGAGCTGGAAAACAGAGGCTATGAGGTTTATATGGTAAGGGAAAGCCATGATGTGAATATCAGTAATTCCGAAAGGGCGCAGATGGCTTATGATTCCGGCGCGGAAGTGTTTGTCAGGATCCATGCCAACGGCTCGGAGAACAAGAAAGCGAACGGAGCCATGACGATATGCCCTACGGAGAAAAACCCCTATGTGGCCGATTTATACACGGAAAGCAGACGGCTTTCTGATTTGGTGCTGGACGGACTGGTTGCAAGCGCGGGATGCAAGAAGGAGCGGGTATGGGAAACGGATACCATGAGCGGCATCAACTGGAGCAAGATCCCGGTCACGATCGTGGAAATGGGGTATATGACGAACCCGGAAGAGGACGAGAAAATGGCGCAGGAAGATTACCAGCGTCTGATTGCGGCAGGTATTGCGGACGGGATCGACGGGTATTTTGAGGAGTAGAACCTAAAGTATTTCCCTCTGTTTCCGATATATAAATTACAAGAAACAGGTACTTCCGGCCGGAATCCTGCTTTTGGAATGGATAGGATTAAGACATGGATAAAGGAAATGGAGGGTAAGAATGCGAATTGGTTCCTCGAATATAGGGATGGAGAGTACAAGGAGATATCACTCCTTTACTGCCAGAAGAGCCAGTGTGACAATTTTGGCAGGAAATGCGGGTTTACGGATGAACCCTGAAGCAGAGGATGGAACCGAAAAGAAGAGCATGATGGGAGAGGATGCCTGGCAGGAATTTTATGGCAGGGATCCGTATGCGGAGAAAAAGAACGAACTGAAAGAGAAGCTGAACCAAATGAATTCCCGTTCGGGGATCAAAAGTCTTTCCTATGTGCAGGGGGAAAGGGATGCCCTCAGTACGATCAGGGATAAATGTATGCAATATCTGTTCAGCATTTTTTTCGGGGAAACAAAGAGATGGGATTTTAAGGAGATTACGGATAGCGTGCGTAAGAACAGCATTACGGTAAATCCGGAAATGCTCCAGACGATTACTTATAGCCAGGAAACCTATATGGAAGAAAAAGAGGATACGGCTTTTTCTGCCGGAGGCATCGTGCAGACAGCGGACGGCAGGACGATAGAGTTTCAGATGAATGTGCAGATGAGCAGGAGTTTCCAGTCCTATTATGGAGAGCAGGTTCAGAGGGTGGAACGGCAGCTGGTGGATCCGCTGGTGATCAATTTGGAGGGAAATGTGGCGCAGCTGCAGGATCAGACTTTTTTCTTTGATTTGGATGCCGACGGCGTGGAAGAGGAGATTTCCATGCTGGGAAAGGGAAGCGGCTATTTGGCGTTGGACAGGAACGGGGATGGAGTCATCAATGACGGAAGCGAGCTGTTCGGCGCGAAGTCAGGGAACGGGTTTGCGGATTTGGCGGCTTATGATTCGGACGGGAACGGCTGGATCGATGAAGACGATGAGATATGGAGTAAATTGCTGATCTGGACGAAAGATGAAAACGGCGAGGACAGATGTTACACGCTTTCGGAAAAAAATATAGGAGCCATCTGCCTGGCGAACCAGGAAACGGATTTTACGCTGGCTTCTAAAGAGAACGTGCCGAATGGAAGGATACGTAAAACGGGCATATTTTTATATGAGAACGGATACGCAGGGACGATACAGCATGTGGATGTGGCCGTACACGAACAAGGCGGGCAGCATTTTGATACGGCTGGGTAAATGCATTTTGTGATGGGAACGCAAAGCATGTAGATATAAAGTGAATAGAGGTTTTTAATAGGATGAAAAGGACATTGGTACATACAATAGTATGGGGTGTCCTTTTTGACGTATGAAGGATAATATGCCTTGAAATAAAAAAATAGTTAAAAACACAAAAATGTAATGATATAGTAATGAATATTATTGATTTTTTCTTTATATTAATATATAATATGAAATAGAAAGAAGGGAGTGTGGAATATGGCACAAGCAGTAAATGTAAATTTTCGTATGGATGCAGATTTGAAAAAGAGCATGGAGCAGGCGTGTTCTGAGTTAGGAATGTCAATGACGACGGCTTTCACCATTTTTGCAAAAAAGGTAAGCCGTGAAAAACGCATTCCTTTTGATGTATGCGTTGATCCATTTTATTCGGAAAGCAATATTCGTCATTTGGAAAAAATAGTACATGATATTGATCAGGGACGGGCAAATTTTACCGAACACGAGCTAATAGAGGGGGATGAATAATGAGGCTTCTGTGGGAAGACAGGGCGTGGGAAGATTATCTTTACTGGCAAATACAAGATAAAAAAACATTGAAACGTATTAATGCACTTATACATGATATGAAACGAACTCCTTATGATGGTATTGGGAAACCAGAGCCGTTAAAAGGAAATTTAAGAGGATATTGGAGCAGACGCATCGATGAAGCAAATCGGATTGTTTATTTTGAACGAAACAATGTAATTTATATTATTTCATGTAAAGGGCATTATGAGAACTAAAACTAGAATTTTAAATTATCTTGTCGCTTAGTTCCCCGGCGGCATAAAAAGGACACCAATACATACAATAGTGTAGGGGTGTCATATGAAAAAATTAGAAATCATGAAAAATGGAATCAAAGGCAGAAGGAGCGGATCAAGACCGGATTACCGGGATGTGGCCGCCGTCCTTCTGTTTATTTTTTTGCTTCCTTATATCGTGTCCTTTTTCTTTGGAAATGCGGGGAGTGAAGGACGGGAAGGGGAAGGAGATAATGCAGAGGGAGGGACGGAATGGATAAAAAATGGGGAGGCGGGGCCGGAATTATTTGAAGAGGATATCGGAAAAGCAGAATTTATTGTATGCAATACGACAGCTGCGGGAACAGAGAAGATGCCCTTGGAAACGTACCTGGTCAGCCGGCTGCCTTCCACGATCAATATGGAATATGAGATGGAGGCGCTGAAGGCTCAGGCGGTGGTGCTGCGGACGGAAATGATGCGTTTGTATTACGACAGCGCCGGGGAAGAACAAGAAGGAAAGGCCCCCCCTTTACAAAAGGGATACATATATGTAGAAAGCAATCTTGTGAAAACGGACGGGGACATCTATGAAAAATGCAAAGAGGCGGTAAGCAGCACGAGGGGGATGTATCTGGCTTATGAGGGATATCCGATCAATGCTCCTTATTTTGCAGTCAGTGCCGGGGCGACACGTAACGGGAATGAAGTGTTTGGAAGCGAAAACTATAAATATTTGAAGTCTGTTGTCTGCGGAAGGGATTTTACCTCGGAGGACTATATACATAGCATAAGAATAAGCAAAGCGGATTTCCTGGAAAAAATGCAGGAACTGTGTCCGAAAATCGTCTGGGAGGAAGGGGAGGCTCTGGAAGAGGTATTTTCCCTTCGCAGAGACCGGGCAGGATATGTGCTGGAAATCCGCTCGGAGAAAGGAACGGTTACAGGAGAGGTATTCCGCAAAGCATTTTCACTCAATTCCTCCTGCTTCGAATGGCAGGAGGAAGAAGGGGCAATCATTATTAAATCAAAGGGGGTGGGACATGGCCTGGGCTTTTGCCAGTACGGGGCTAATGAGGCAGCAAAAAAAGGAAGCGACTATATTGACATATTAAACTACTTTTTCTCGGAAATTGTCATAGAAAAAACTGAATAAAGAATCCGAAACAGGCAAAACTATCGATGAGGAATCAAAACCGAAAATGAGAATCTGATATAAATTCTGTTAGGAGGAATGAAAATGAAAAGAGGAAACAGAAACGGCGCCAAAAAAGAAAAAATGATTGTGGTGCTTTCATCGGTGTTTGTGCTGGCCGCTTTAACGGCAACGGGATTATTTTTCAGGGGAAGCAATGAAGAAAAAAACGATGGATACGTGGTCGATTTCAGCGCTATCGAGAATGAGTCTGCGGAACTGGCGAAAAATGAAGGGGACGCGGTGCAAGGGATAATGGACGGCGCAGAGGGCCTGAATGCGGCAGGGACAGAAGGAATCCATGAGAATGCCGTAACTGCGGATGATCTGGATTATGATCCATATTTCCAGGAGACAAATTCTCCCAGCGTAGAGAATGAGGATAGTGAAGAAAATACGGAAGAACAGGCAGAGAGTGACAAGAAAGAGGGCGAAGAGGAGAAAGGAAAAAAAGCAGAAAGCAAAGACAGCCAGAAGGATAAAGAGAAAAATGAAAAGGGCGAAGAAGGGATGATCGATGAAAATATCGATTCGGCAACCTTGGAAGAAGTAGCCCGCATGGAAGAAATGGAGGATACCATGGCGATCGCTACTTCCACTTCCATCCAGCCGGCTCTCACATTCAGCGATAAGGATACGCTGGCGTGGCCTATTGTAGGAAATGTGCTGATCAATTACAGCATGGACAAGACCGTTTATTTTCCTACGTTGGAACAATATAAGTACAATCCGGCAATCATCATTTCGGCAGTGGAGGGAGAGACCATTACGGCGGCGGCAAACGGAAAAGTGAACAGAATTTATACGGATTCCGAGCTGGGAAATGTAGTAGTTATGGAACTGGGCAACGGATATGAACTGACCTATGGACAGTTGAAAGACATTACCGTATCGGAAGGCGGTTTTGTAAATCAGGGCGACATGATCGGAAGCGTGGCGGCCCCGACAAAATATTATGTGGTAGAAGGCTGCAACGTATATTTTAAGATGACAAAGGACGGGACTCCGGTCAATCCGATGACGAAGCTTCATTAAATATGCTGGTTCGGGCAAAGGCTTGCGGTTATGGAAATGGAAAAGGAATGGTTAAATGGTTATCGGAATGCAAAGATATATAATCAACGGCCGGATCATGACTATGGCGGAGAAAACGGCAGAGAAGAAAAAAGAAAAAGTAAAGGCAGAATATGAAAACGGATTTCTTTGTATGGAAAACGGAAAGATCTCACAAATAGGAGATATGGAGGAATTGGGCAGCATTCCGAAAAGGAGCGCTGACATTGATGTCATAGATGCTGGCGGCAGGCTGGTGATGCCGGGCATTATCGAGGCACACTGCCATATGGGGATCACGGAGGAGAAGAAGGGTATGGAGGGGGACGACTGTAATGAGAACGTCCAGCCCATTACCCCTTATCTCCGGGCGATGGATGCGATTCACTCCATGGATGCGGCGTTTGATGACGCAGTCCGGGCCGGAATTACTTCGGCGATGGTCGGCCCGGGAAGTTCTAACGTGGTAGGCGGGCAGTTCGCCTTTATCAAGACAAAGGGAAGAAGGATCGATGACTTGGTCGTCCTCGCGCCTGCGGCAATGAAAGTAGCCTTCGGAGAAAATCCGAAGGTGAATTTTTCTGGGCAGGGGAAAATGCCGGTTACGCGAATGGCGGTGGCCGGTATGCTGCGGGAAGAGCTTTTTCAGGCAAAGAAATATGTGGAAAAGAAGAAAAGGGCGAAAAAAGCGGGGGAAGGGTTCGAAGAGGATTTTCATTATGAATGCTGGGTTCCGGTATTTGAAGGGAAAATCCCCCTGAAAGCCCATGTCCACCGGGTGGATGATATTTTTACAGCAATCAGGATCGCAAAAGAGTTCGGTCTGGATATGACGCTGGACCATTGCAGCGAAGGCCATCTGATCGCGGAGGAGCTGGCAAAAGAGGGTTATCCGGCGATCGTGGGGCCTGATCTGTCCAGCCGGAGCAAGATCGAGGTACAGAACGTGGCGTTTAAGACAGCCGGGATATTAAGTGCGGCGGGGCTGAAAGTAGCGATTACGACGGATCATCCCGTATCGCTGATCCAATCCCTGCCTTTGTGCGCAGGACTGTGCGTAAAGTCCGGCATGCCTTTGGATACAGCGCTCCGGGCGATCACGATCCATGCGGCGCAAATATGCAGGGTGGACGAGAGGGTGGGAAGCCTGGAAATCGGAAAAGATGCGGATATCGCTATTTTTGACGGAAATCCTCTGGAAGTGTTTACAAAAGTTTATTGTACGCTGATCGATGGGGAAATCGCGTATCAGCAAGAATAGGTATTTACCTGTGGGCATGGGGAGGAGTATAATAGTGGGAAAGGAAAAGAAGGGCAGGATGGGAATATGAAAGTTGTCGTTTTGACGGGGGGAATCAGCACGGAACGGGATGTGGCCTTAAGTTCCGGGAAGATGATTTATGAAGCGGTAAGGAAGAATGGGCATCAGGCGGTTTTGCTGGATGTGTATCTGGGATATACAGGAGAAGACATAGAAGGGATTTTTGAAAAAGAGGAAGACTGGGCGAAGGAGATCGGGGATATCGGCATAGACAACCCGGATATCGAAGCAGTAAAAGCACTGAGGAAAGACGGGGACAAGAATTTTTTCGGCCCTCATGTGATTGCAATCTGCCAGGAAGCGGATGTGGTATTTATGGCGCTTCACGGGGAGAACGGCGAAAACGGGAAGATCCAGGCATGCTTCGATTTGATGGGAATTACCTATACGGGAACGGATTATGTCAGTTCGGCGCTTTGCATGGATAAGGGGCTGGCGAAAGAATTGTTTGATTATCATGGGATACCGACCCCGAAAGGAATCTGCCTGAAAAAGGGAGAAACGTATGAAGGAGTCATTCCCTTCCCTTGCGTGGTGAAGTCCTGCAGCGGCGGCTCCAGCGTGGGAGTATGCATCGCCAGGGATGAAAAGGAATATGAGGCGGCTTTGGAGGAAGGCTTCCGCTACGATGATAAAGTGGTGGTGGAGCAGTACATAAAAGGAAGGGAATTCTCCGTAGGCGTGATGGACGGCAAGGCGCTGCCTGTTATCGAGATCGCGCCTGTCAGCGGGTTTTACGATTACAAGAATAAATATCAGGCAGGAAATACGGTGGAAACTTGCCCGGCCGTCCTGTCCGGCCAGAAAACAAGGGAATTGCAGCATTTGGCGGAAAGAGTATTCCAGGTGCTTCGGCTGAAAAATTATGCACGGATGGATTTTATGATGAGCGATGAGGAAGAGATTTTCTGTCTGGAGGCAAATACTCTGCCCGGGATGACGCCTATTTCCCTGCTTCCGCAGGAGGCGAAAGCGGCGGGGATAGATTTTGGGCAGCTTTGCGAAAAAATCATGGAATCCGCATGGAAGAGCAGATAAAGGAAACGGATATGGCGCGGAAATGGGGAAAAATAGGATGAGATTTTTGACATTAAGGAATATAGCGAAGATTTGTAAAGGAACTCTTTATAATTATTATCCAGAAGAGGACAGGGAGGTGTCCGGCGTGACGCTGGATTCCCGGCAGGCAGGAGAAAATGATTTGTTTATTGCCACGAAAGGGGAGCGGGTGAACGGGCATGATTTTATTCCCCAGGTTTTTGAAAAGGGCGCGGCAGGCGTGATCTGTGAACGGGAACCCAAGGATGAAGCGGGCGTTTATATTTTAGTGAAAAATTCTTTCCAGGCATTGAAAGACCTGGCTCGTTTTTATAGGCAGAGCCTGGGAATCACGGTAGTGGGCATTACGGGGAGCGTTGGAAAAACAAGTACGAAAGAGTTTATTGCCTCCGTGCTGGAAACGAAGTATAAGGTATTAAAAACGGAAGGAAATTTCAATAATGAAATAGGGCTTCCCCTGACGATACTGAAGATCAGGGAAGAGCATGAAGTCGCAGTTGTGGAAATGGGTATCAGCGATTTCGGCGAAATGCACCGATTAAGCGAGATTGCGAAGCCGGATATCTGCGTGCTGACCAATATCGGCCAATGCCATCTGGAAAACCTGAAGTCAAGGGAAGGCATATTGAAGGCGAAATCGGAAATCTTTGATTGTATGAACGAGGACGGCGCTGTCTGCATAAACGGCGACGATGATATGCTGAGGACGATAGAAGAAGTAAAAGGAAGGAAGCCGCTGACTTTCGGCATCGGACAGGACAATATGATTTATGCCGACGGGATAGAAAGCAGGGGGCTGGAGGGAAGCCGGGCCAGGATACATATCGGAAACGAGATTTTGGATGTCCAGATTCCGCTGCCGGGAGAGCATATGGTTTATAATGCGCTGGCGGCGGCCAGCGTGGGAAGCCTGATGGAGCTGAAAGGCGAGGAGATTCTGCGGGGCATCGGGGCAGTACGGCCTGTGGGAGGAAGAAGCAATCGGATACAGGCAGGGGACAAAACGATCCTTGATGACTGCTATAATGCTAATCCAGTATCGATGCGCGCCGCCCTGGATCTGTTGTCATGCGCTGGAGGGAGGAAAGTTGCGGTACTCGGGGATATGTTTGAACTGGGGGAGAAGGAAAGGGAGCTGCACCGGCAGACAGGCGCTTATGCGGCAGAGAAGGGCATCGATGTGATTGTCTGTATCGGGAACCTGGCCAAGGATATGTATGAAGGAGCCTGCGGATACGAGGCGGGCATCCAACTGGAGATTTATTATTTCCCGGATAAGGAGTCCTTCTTGAAGGAGCAGGGAAACGTAATAAAAGCAGGAGATACGATTCTTGTAAAAGCTTCTCATGGCATGGCTTTTGAAGAAATCATAAAGGTACTGAGGGAAACAAATACCCTGCGCGGAACGGATTGATTGCGGTTGATACTTAGCGGCAGGAGTAAGGGTGGGAAATACGATGAAAAAGAAAGTATCCAGGGATTATGCGGCTGTTTCGGAACGGATCCAATCCTGGACAGTAAATATTTACTTAACGATTATGCTTTGCGTGTATCCGCTTTTCCTTGTGCATGGATATATGGATTTGGTATATAAAAAATGGGCGTTATTTTTATATTCCACTGCTGCGGCTTTAGCGGTAAGCCTGATCTGGTATCTGCCGGAACGGAAAAAGGGGGAAAGCAAGGGACGGAAGAGCTTGGGGGGAAAATGGCTGCTGACAGACTGGTTTGTGCTAGGCTACCTCGCCTGTGCGATGGTTTCCTATGCGACGGCGGCGGACCGGGCATCGGCCCTCTGGGGGGTGGATACATGGTATACCGGCTTTGTGGCGCAGCTGTTGTTTGTAGGAATCTATTTTATGGTTTCCTGCGGTTATAAAGGAATGCCTTATTTGGATATGGCGGCCGCAGGAACCGGCGTTGTAGTGGGATTCATTATCATTTTACAGCGTTTCGGCGTGGATGTGCTGCACCTTTATAAAGGGTTTGGGGACGATGTGCGGCTGAATTTTGTTACTACGCTTGGGCAGGTGACATGGACATCCAGCTATATCAGCATATTGCTGATCGCGGGCATGGGGATTTATTTCTGCTCGCGGCCGGGGAAAAAAAGGATATTATGGGGGATTTGCATCGGCATTGGCTGTGCGGCGGAAATGGTGCTGAACTGTGACAGCGGGGTGATTGCTCTTGCGGCGGCATTTATGGTTTTGTTATGGCTGGCGGCAGGGCATCGGGAACGGGTGATGCGGCTGATGGAGCTTGCGATGATTGCGACGGGCGCTGCGGCGGCGACGGGGGCAGGAGAAAGGCTGTTCGGAGGACGGATGATACCAATTGACGCTGTTTATTTGAAAGCGGCGCAGAGCGTATTGCTGTACCCCCTGCTGGCGGTTTTGGCAGTTTTTTATTTGTTGGTCAGGAAAGAGAAAATACGCATTGCCGGAAAGCGGAGGAATATCCTGATTTTCAGGGGAATTTATCTTACATTGGCAGGAGCGGCGGTCATAGGCATCGCTATTCTGTTTGTCCTGCATGGAAAAGGGTATTTTGCTGGTTCCCCTACGGAAAATTATTTTCGGTTTACGATATGGTGGGGAAACAGCAGAGGATTTATCTGGCGCACAGGGGCGGCGGTATTCGGCGATTTCTCTATATGGAGGAAATTGTTCGGCTGCGGCCCGGATGGCTTTACCCCTTATGCTTATGAGCTGATGGGGGATGCGATCAACGAGTTCTGGCATAACCAGCTTGTGCCGAACGTACATAACGAGTGGTTCAATGCGGTGATCAATTATGGACTGGTCGGAGGGCTGGCTTATCTGGGTATTTTTGTTTCCTCTGTTTATTCTTATATAAAGGCGGCGTTGTCAGAGGAGAATGAGGAGTCGGCAGTCATGTTCGGCGCCGGGCTGGCAGCGGCGGGATATATTGCCCATAATGTGCTCTGTTATCAGCAGATTATAGGAACGTCTCTTATTTTTGTGTTGATGGGGATCGGGGCAGCGAAGATGAGGCTGGGACAGGAAAAGAGGAACAGCAAACAGCGGTGAGGGGAGGAATTGGGTGATGGAACGGAAAGCGAAGATGGAATGTGATGCCCTGTTTGTTGTCGGGATTATTTTTTGTATTGTGGGTCCGGCTCTTCTTGTAGCAGGGGTTTCGGCATTTTTAGCGGTTCACAGTGAAGAAAATATTATTTTTCTGATTGTGTATGGGAGTACGGGGCTGATTTTTCTTGTGATCGGGCTGGTATTTTTGGTGATAAAAATAAAGAAGAAGCAGCGGTGCAGCAGACTGCTGCAGGCAGGAAGCTATGTGATGGCTGAGATTGTGGAAACAAAGATTAATTATCATGTGCGTATCAATGGGAGAAGCCCTTATGTGGTGGAGTGCCAGTATCGGGATATGTTTGGAAATGTGCATATTTTTAAGAGCAGATGCTTGTATTTTAACCCGGAACCGCTGTTTCGGGATAAGATGGTGAGAGTCTATGTGGAAGGGGATGATTATAAGCATTATTATGTAGATATCGATGAGGTGCTGCCGCAGGTGATCAGACATTTTAGATGATATTAAAAAAGCAAGATCAGAACCCGTCCCCTGAATTTCCCGGAATAGATTTTCATGTATGGGAGACGGCTTTGGACTTGCTCTTTTATTGCTTTTATTTCGCTTAATAAAATTGTAAATTAAGCTGCTGATTATCCAGATCTAAAATTGTTTTGGCATCTTTTTCTTTTTGGGACATGATTTGTATTTTCTGCTGAGGTATTTCCAGCCCCCAATTATCCCAGCCAATAAAATTCTTTCGGGCAAAAAGTTCTATTTTTTGCTGGGTCGGGAACATTTTAGTGATCCCGTCAATAATAATTTCGGGTTTTTCGCTATGTTCCCCGCGGCGGGCAGAAACAAGTTGGCGTATGTTCTTGGCGCCGCGCGGGGTGGGAAAACGTCCTTTTTTAAATGCGAGGACAAATTCGGTCTGGGATAATGTGTAGCGGCCTGGATTATGCACCTGTTTATCCCAGACAAAGGCCACTGTTTTATATTGGAAGCCCCATGCCTGCCCAAGCTCGATAGAATTTGCAAATTGAGGCCCGGTTGTCCACATAAAAAGGATGCAGTCGTCTGCGGCGATGGAGTTTACATCTAATTGCTTTAGTTGCTGTAATTTTAAAGTAGGATATTTAAAATTTGCGGCGCTGATGAATACGTTTTTTTCAAAATCGATATTGATTGATTTTATGCTTGATTTATCATATTGCATTTTCCCGCCATAGTCCCATGGAGGGTCTGCATAAATCACATCATATTTTTTGCACGGCAGGGCTGGATACAATTCTTCTAAAGGATTAATTTTTTGGCGGCGTTTCGCTTCAGGATTGTATTTTGAATAACCACTGATTGCAGTTTCTTTTTTTTCTATCATGAAACTTCTCCTTCTTGAGTTTGATGCTTACTATCCTATTTTATACGAACATAAAATAATAGTCAACCAGAATGTGACTTATAATCCGTTGACTTATAGTCATCTTAAGATATTCTTTTGTTAGGAGGAGAAATATGATAAAAGAAAAATTTGGCAGCCGGATTAAAGAATTAAGAATGCAGGCAAATTTGAGTCAGGAGAAATTTGCTCTTATGATCGATATGGACAGGACGTATCTTGCATCGGTAGAAAATGGGAGGCGTAACATTTCTCTTGAAAATATTTATAAGATTGCAAATGGCTTTCATATTACTCTTGAAGAATTATTTAAAGATATGAAATAGGGGGAATAGTAATGGCCACAGGAATTAAGGAAAAGGGCAAACTGGCAGACAATTAGCGGAGCGAAAGCTCTTGGGGTGGAAAAGTTATTTCAGAAGGCATTGCAAGAAGCACTTGATTCTGTTTATCCGGAGCAATTTGTGGTAGAGCGGCATCCCAAGGAGCTTAAAGAGATTTATTCGACTTATTCTTTGCCATCCGCAGTTCTTAAAAAAATTTACAATATTGATATGTCCGAAAAAAAGAAGAACGGAAAGCCTAAATATCAGTGGGGCATTAGCATGGACTTCGTGATTAGAAGCAATAGAAACGGAAAAGCACTTTTTGGCGAGATAAAGCGTCAAAATGGGTGGATTGAAACCACAAATATGAAAGCTGGAAGGGGCAATGCCCATGAAAGGAGCTGTAAATATTTTACGCCGGGGCTTATGAAAGTAATTCGGAAAGCGGGAGGTCTCTCCGATGAAATTCTTCCTTTTTGGATTGTATATGTTGGAGATATTACAAGGGATCCGCGCCGGAACCGTGAGATTGCTTTTTGGTTTCAGGAATATACAAAAAATTATTATATGTGGCGAGATACAAATGATGTTGGAGATATGCTCGACTTTTTTGAAAATAACTTGCTACCCTATCTTTTGTGATTAACAGAAAGCGAGGCAGGGGATTCCCCTGTGTCTTGCCTCTTTTCTGTGATTGATGGTGCCTTATGGTTAGATATGATTAGATATTCAGAGAATTGGCAATATCAGAAAAGCTGATATATAAATCATCATAGATATTGACTTTGATAATGGAATATTTTGTTTTTGGTATAGTTATAAATGATATTGGATAATTCCATAGACAGCGCCTGGTGCATCTGCGACGGGCTGGCCATATCATAGACAACGCCATCGAAGACTTCTGCCCTTCTGCTTTCCGGCAGGGCTTCATACTGCTCCAGCGTAATGATTTCTGGATAGGGCTGTATTGCTGGCGGCATGGCATACACTTCCTTTCCCGATTATTGTATTCAAACCAATATCGTATATTCATCTACTGTCGTTTTCTGCTCTATATATCAGCGCTGTTTTCGCTTCCCATTTTTGCTTTATTCTTAAAATAAGTTTCCTTAATGACATCTGCTACATGTGCGCCTACGAATTTTCGCTCTTCCCTGGACAGCTCTTTCATATAGATAGGAGAACAGTATTCAAGGATGACATGCGCTTTTTTTATTTTGGGGAGATGATCCTCAAAAATAGCCGCAGAATTGTAAATGCTCATGGGTATGATAGGGCAGCCGGATTTTTCTGCAATCTTAAAGCTGCCTTCATGAAAGGGCAGGAAAGTGTCGTTCACCTTGTTCCGGGTTCCCTCCGGGAAAATGCAGATAGAAATACCGGATTTTACCTTTTCGATGCCTTCCAGAATCGTTTTCAGCCCCTGCTTGATGTCTTTGCGGTCCAGAAAAAGGCAATGTAGATTTTTCATCCAGTTTACAAGAAGAGGATAACGAAGCATTTCCTTTTTTGCGATATAGCCGGTAGGGCGCGGAACGCGGACATAGGTGAGCAGGATATCGAAATAGCTCCTGTGATTGCCCACATATAATACGGCGGTATCTTTCGGTACATTTTCTTCCCCGATGACGGTGACAGAAACGCCGGTGATATCCAGGCATCTGCGGAACGCCCAGTTGACAATGGCGAGGGAACTTCTGCTTTTCAGGTCCATATTGAACTTGCCGATAATCCATTCCGCAATCAGAAGGGGAATACTGAGGACAAGGAACAGGATGACAAAGCTTGCAAGACAAATAAATCGAAACATAAGTTTATCCTTTCGTTTGTATGGTTTCTTTTCCCATTATAGCGGAGCGGGGAAGGTAAAGCAATGGGGTTTTTTGATTTTGGCGGCGATTATGACCGCAAAAGGAATAGTTGCTTTCCGCCATAAATAGAATAGAAAAAAAGAGCGAAGGTATCGGTGGAATGGAAAAACGCCATGTCTTATTTTTATTTGCAGCGGCTATTATGCTCTGCCTGTGCGGATGCACGGTGAAAACAAAAGATGGGAATGAAAAAATAAAGGATATAGATTTTACGGTATTAGGAGAGGACAATATACCGGAAGAACTGAAGGAAATCGTGGAACAAAAAAAGGAAAAAGAGTTTAAGATGACTTATCAGGACGGGGATTTTCTGTATATATGCGTGGGCTATGGCCGACAGGATACTGGGGGTTACAGCATTACGGTCAATGATTTGTACCTGACGGGGAATTCGATCTATGTGGATACGAACCTGATAGGGCCTGAGCCGGAAAACAGGGAATTGTATGGAACGCAGGAAAAGGACGGCACTTCTTATCCTTATGTGGTGCTGAAGATCGAATATATGGATAAGTCGGTGGTATTTGACTAATGAGGAAGGAACCTGTCACGGGGGCGGGGGAAGAGAGGCCTGTTTGTTTGCTGTGTTTTCGGCATGGCTTTTCCTAAACAGAATGGGAAGGCTGTGATATCCGACCGGGATGCCTGCAAAGCGGCATCGTGCCGCAGCAGACTGGCCGTGCCGTCCATGGCACGGCCCCCTGGGCTATTGGGCATTCTGTTAAGAAAAAGCTCTGCCGAAAACAACGCAAACAAACAGGCCTCTCTTCCCCCGCCCCCGCGACAGGTTCTTCGCTACCCACTACTTTAGGCTAGTACCAGCCGGGCATTTTAGTTTAGCTGGTCGGGGAATGAATTTTTGCAGACGGCACAGGCATTGGGGGTCGGCAGTGGAACTGGGGAGGATGGAATGGCGCGGCAGGGGGGCAAGGGGAACGGTATTTTTTGCTGTTGCGTACAATCAGTAATTTTACTTATGAAATGGCTGAATATCCTAGGGGAAAATTGCCATGGATGGCAATTTTAGGAAAAAGGGCATGGAAGCCCTTTTTTTCCGACCCGATCGATTTCATAATATTTTCCCATTTCATTAGTAAAATCTGATTGGAAGCTCCAGCAAAAAATACCGTTCCCCTTGCCCCCCTGCCGCACCGTTCCATCCTCCCCAGTTCCACTGCCGACCCCCAATGCCTGTGCCGTCTGCAAAAATTCATTCTTTCTGCTAACGCCAGATTATTGACGCAAGGGGAGGCGGTGGGATATACTGTATGGTAAAAAAGCGGCGTGCAAAAAAGAAGGGAGCGGCTGGGCGATGGTTCTGCTGATAAAAAATGGGTATGTGATCGATCCGAAAAGCGGTTATGAGGGGGCTGCCGATGTTTTGATGAAGGATGGGAAGGTATGGAAGATCGGGGAAAAAATTCGGTTGGAAGAGGAACTGGCAGGAGCTGGAGCAAAGGCAGAGGAAGCATCGGTCATTGATGCGGATGGAAAGATCGTGGCTCCGGGGCTGGTGGATGTGCATGTGCATTTCCGGGATCCGGGCTTTACTTATAAGGAAGATATTTTGAGCGGGGCGAGGGCGGCAGCCAGAGGGGGCTTTACTACGGTGGTGCTGATGGCGAATACGAAGCCGCCAGTGGATAACGTGGAAACGCTGCGCTATGTGCTGGAAAAGGGAGCCGGGACAGGGATTCATGTGGAGTCCTGCGGGAATATTACGTCAGGGATGAAGGGGAGGGAACTGACGGATATGGACAGGCTGTCGGAGGCAGGAGCAGCAGGGTTCACGGATGACGGTGTTCCGATTTTGGATGAAGAGGTGGTAAAGCGGGCGTGTGATATGGCTGCCAGGCTTGGGAAGCCTTTGAGCTTTCATGAGGAAAATCCGGCATTTATCCAGAATAACGGGATAAATGCCGGGGCGGCGGCACAGCATTATGGGATCGGCGGCTCGGATCGGCAGGCGGAGATTTGGATGGTGGAACGGGACCTGGCGCTGGCAGACGGCACAGGCGCGGAAGTGTCCATTCAGCATATCAGCACGAAGGAAGCGGTGGAACTGGTAAGGAAGGCGAAGAAAACCAATCCGCATATCCATGCGGAGGCGACGCCCCATCATTTTACATTGACGGAAGAGGCGGCGGTGAAATATGGCTCTCTGGCCAAAATGAATCCTCCGCTCCGGGAAGAAGCGGACAGGCTGGCGATTATCGAAGGCCTGAGGGATGGAACGATCGATATGATCGCTACCGACCATGCGCCTCATAGCGCGGAAGAGAAGGGGAGAGGCATAACGGAGGCTCCCAGCGGGATTATCGGACTGGAGACGGCTTTATCGCTGGGGATCAGGGAATTGGTGGAAAAGGGGTATCTGACGATGATGGAGCTGATAGGACTTATGTCGTGGAAGCCTGCCAGGTTTTACGGTTTGGATGTCGGCTATTTATCGGAGGGAGGTCCGGCGGACTGCATTATTTTTGACAGCAGGGAGAAGTGGAAGGTGGAAACTTTTTTTTCCAAGTCAAAGAATTCGCCTTTTCTGGGTGAGGTGCTTCCTGGAACCATATATTATACGGTGTGCAACGGCAGGATTGTTTATCAAAAAGAAAATCAAGTTTGCGCCTGCGCGGCATCCACAAACTTGGCATGTGCAAAAAGTCGCGCAGAAAGGGAGTAAAATATGGGAAAAAGAAAAGTGGATACAAAAGTGATATCCCAGATAGAGATGGGGGAGGGGATTTACGATATGTGGCTGGAAACGGATCTGGCAGAGGATGCCAGGGCAGGGCAGTTTATCTGTGTCTATCCGAAGGATAAAAGTATGCTTCTGCCAAGACCGATCAGCATATGCGAAGCGGACCGGGAAAATGGGAGAATAAGGATTGTTTACCGCGTGGCGGGAAAAGGGACGGAGGAATTTTCCCATTATAAGGCCAAAGATCGCATCGAAATATTGGGATGTCTGGGAAATGGTTTTCCACTGGAAGCGGCAGAGGGAAAAAGAGTTGTTTTAATGGGAGGCGGCATCGGCATTCCCCCCATGCTGCAGCTGGTGAAAGATTTGCGGAAGGAAGGAAAGGCGGCAGAGGTAAAGGTGATAGCGGGATACCGAAATGCACGGCTTTTCCTGAAGGAAGATATGGAACAATATGCGGATGTCTATGTGGCGACGGAAGATGGAAGCGTTGGCATAAAGGGGAATGTAATGGATGTTATGGATGCGGAAGACCTGAGGGTGGATGTGATTATGGCCTGCGGGCCTATGCCTATGTTGCGGGCGGTCAGGCACTATGGGGAGGAACGCGGGGTGGAGGCATATATTTCTTTGGAGGAAAGAATGGCCTGCGGCGTAGGAGCCTGTCTTGGATGCGTGTGCAGGACGAAGAAAGTGGATGCCCATTCGCACGTGAAAAATGCGAGGATTTGTACGGACGGGCCGGTATTTTTGGCGGCAGATGTGGATATTTGAGCAATGAAATGGGAGCAGATTATGAATACAAAGGTAAAGATAGCAGGGGTAGAATTGAAAAATCCAGTAATGACAGCATCGGGTACGTTTGGGTCGGGAATGGAATACGCGGAATTCGTGGATTTGAATAAACTGGGCGCGGTGGTGACGAAGGGCGTGGCGAATGTGCCGTGGGAAGGAAATCCTGTGCCGAGAGTGGCGGAAGTATATGGGGGGATGCTGAATGCCATAGGTCTGCAGAACCCTGGAATCGATGTGTTTATCGAGAGGGATATACCGTTTTTGCAGCAATACGATACGAAAATTGTTGTCAATGTCTGCGGGAAGACGGTGGAGGACTATCTGGAGGTCGTGGAAAAATTGGGGGATACCGCAGCAGACCTGTTGGAAATCAATGTATCATGCCCGAATGTAAAGGAAGGAGCAATCGCTTTTGGGCAGAAAGCGGATTGTTTGTATGATATTACGTCTGAGATTAAGAAGAAGGCGAAGCAGCCGGTAGTTATGAAGCTGAGTCCGAATGTGACGGATATTACGGAGATGGCGAAAGCGGCGGAGGCGGCGGGGGCCGACGCTCTTTCCATGATCAATACGATTACGGGGATGAAGATTGACATTCATAAAAGGAAATTCGTACTGGCGAATAAGACCGGCGGACTGTCCGGCCCGGCTATCAAACCGATAGCAGTACGCATGGTATATCAAGCGTCCAGGGCGGTGAAGATCCCGGTCATCGGCATGGGGGGGATATCCTGCGCGGAAGACGCGATTGAATTTTTGATGGCCGGCGCTTCCGCAGTAGCGGTAGGGGCGATGAATTTTGTCAATCCTTATGTGACAGCGGAGATTGTAGAAGGCATTGAGGAGTATATGAGAGAATATGGGATCAAAGAAATCAGTGATCTGAAGATGATAGATCCTTAACCTGACTTACAAAAAAGAGGAATAATACCTCCGTATAGAAAATAGAATTACTATAAGTACAGACAGGTAATTCATCGACATGGAGGTATTTTCGTGGAATTAGTAAGGAAAAATATACATATGGACCGGATAAAGGGTCAGGCATCAACGCAGATTACATTGGAGGATGATATTAATATCCTGGATTCCAGGCCGGATGCCAGCAAACTGATTTATGACAGGGGAAGCGTTGCCTTGGAGGAAGTGAAGGTAACGGAAGACCATGTGACGGTAAAGGGGAAGCTGCAGTTTATGGTTATGTATCTGGCGGAGGGGGAGCAGCAGACGCCGGCATGTATGGAGGGCAGCATTCCTTTTGATGAACAAATTTATGTGGAAGGGGTACAGAGCGGGGACAGCGCTAATGTGAAATGGAGGCTGGAGGATCTGACGATAGGCCTTATCAATTCCAGAAAGCTTAGCGTGCAGGCGCTGATTGCCCTGAAAGTCTGCTCGGAAATGATGTACGATGAAGAAACGGCGGTGGATCTGTATCATGAGGAGCCTGTGGAGTACCGCAAGAAGCCGCTGCGCATTGCGCAGATGACAGTAAAAAAGAGGGATATTTTCCGTGTAAAAGAGGAATTGGAACTGCCCCAGAATTTCCCCAATATTGCCCGGCTCATATGGCAGGGAGTGGAGCCGGAAAATGTGGAATTCCGGGCGCTGGAAGGAAGGATATCCGTACAAGGCGATTTAAACGCCTTTTTCCTATACGAAGGAGAAGAGGGAGCGGTCAAATGCTATGAGACAGTCGTGCCTTTTGGCGGAACGGTGGATTGCACAGGCTGCGATGAAGGGATGGCAGCGGATATTGATTATGCGCTTGGGTCGAAAGATGTGGAAGTGCGTCCTGACTTTGACGGGGAACAGAGAGTCTTTGCCATAGAGCTTGTCATGGATCTGGACATCAGCCTTTATGAAGAAGAGCGCCTGGATATTCTTTCCGGCGTATACGGGGTAGTAAAAGAAGTGGAGGCGGTGAGCAAACCGGCCCAGTTCAAAGGACTCCTTGCCAGGACATCGGGGAAAACCAAAGTCGCGGACAGAATCAAGCTGGCGGCAGAGGATGCGCCTATGGTTCAGATTCTGCATAGCGAAGCGCAGATTCAGGCAGAGGACGGAGAGATCGTGGAAAACGGCATTCATATCAAAGGAACTGTAAACGTGCAGACTTTGTATTTGAGCAGTGACGAGAAAGTGCCTTACAGTTCGGCGAGGGGCAGTATCCCGTTTAGCTGCACATTGGATGTGCCGGATATAAACGATGGATGTACTTTTAAGGTGCAGACAGGGCTGGAACAGCTGGCGGTGGCGATGCTGGATGGCGGGGAATTGGATGTGAAGGCAGTGGTAGTATGCCGCGCCATTGTGTTTGAACATCGGACGGAAAATATCGTAACGGATATTATAGTATCCGATCTGGATATGAATAAGCTGAGCAGTCTGCCGGGAATTGTTATTTATATCGCGAAGGAGGGCGACAGCCTGTGGGACGTTGGAAAACGTTATTATGTCCCGATCGCGCAGATAAAAGAAACGAATGACATGACGACGGAGGAAATCAGGCCGGGAGATAAGCTGCTGATCGTGAAAGGAATATCGAATTAAGAAGAGGAAAAGACGGGACGGCATATAACTGACAAAATCCGGAAAACCAATCGGTTTTCCGGATTTTGCATATAGAAGAAAAATACTGGGATGCTTTATTCTTCCGTTCCCATCAATGCGTCGAATTTATCCATAACAGCCTGGTAAGTTCTCTGGCTGATGTCGGGCAGCGATTTTCCCCAGGTGCTGGTTGCATCATCAAAGCCTTTTTTGAAAGCGTCTCTCATTTTTTCCAACTTTTCCGGGTCGCTTCCTGCCAATGCGGTAGCGAAATCAACGATACGGCTGGAAGTTTGTTCTACGCCCCAATATCCGTCGTCAGCAATATCTTTCTGAGCCTGTGCTTTGGTTGCAGCGTCAACAGTAAAGTTTCCTTCTGCAAGGAAACGCCAGATACTGTCCGCTTTTCCAATGGTCTGCCCCTGTTTGGAAATCATTTGTTCTACCAGACTCTTTAACTGCGAAACGCGGGCATCGGAATCTGCTTTTAATTTAGCCACTAAGTTAGCATCGGGTTTCTTGCTCGTCTGCGTGGTAGCAGCCGGCTTGGAAGAAGGTTCGTAAACCACGCCGCTGTTATTCGTATTTTCTTCTTTTTTGTTTTCCGTCTTTTCAGCATTTTTTGCTGAAGTAGTGTAAGTGCCGTACAGATCGGCAGCGCCTTTTGATCCGGTAACTCCATTTACGCTCATGTTAAACCCTCCTTGGATATGTAGATAAATTGCTACGCGATTGGAGAAAATACTCCTAATCTATAGTCTATATCGGCAATTACCAAATATTTGATAATAGTATGATATGCAAAATCGTTATTCCGTGCCACATCGTACTTTATAAAATGACTAGCGGCATGGTTATAACAGAATAGATAATTGTATGGGGCATGGAAATCAATTTTTGCAAAGGGCATGGCGCACCGAAAGGCAGGGCTGGAAACGGCGGCGGCCTGGAAAGGGGCTGGCCTGGGCTGGGATTTTCTGCTGAAGTTGCCAATCAGATTTCACTAATGAAATGGGTAAATGCTTTCAAACTGGCCGGGTTAAAATTTGCCATCCATGGCAATTTCACCCTGGGTTTTCGACCATTTCATAAGTGAAATTACTGATTGTACACAACAGCAGAAAATCCCAGCCCAGGCCAGCCCCTTTCCAGGCCGCCGCCGTTTCCAGCCCTGCCTTTCGGTGCGCCATGCCCTTTGCAAAAATTGATTTCCGTAGTATGGAGAAATCCATGTTGACGTACCCAGGCAGGTTGGATATAATAAAATACAAATTATGTATACAAAATGCAAACGGGGTACAATATGGATTCAGATAAAAAGAATACGATAATAAAAAAGGCCTATGCGAAAGTCAACCTGGGGCTGGATGTCATAAGGCGCAGGGAAGATGGATATCATGAAGTAAGGATGATTATGCAGACGGTAGACCTTTATGACATACTGGCTTTTACAAGGCGGGAAGAACCTGGAATTGTCGTAACGACTGACAGGGATGAGCTGCCAGGGGACGAGAACAACCTGGTTTATAAGGCGGCCAGGCTGTTGACGGAGACTTATTTCATCAAGGAAGGAATAAAAATAGAGCTGCAAAAGAGGATTCCCATGGCGGCAGGAATGGCAGGGGGAAGCACGGATGCGGCGGCGGTTTTCCATGGAATGAACGAGATGTTTGAACTGGGCATGAGCGAAGACGAGATGTGTACCCTTGGCGTAAAAATAGGAGCCGATGTTCCTTATTGTATCAAAGGGGGAACGGCGCTGGCGGAAGGGATCGGCGAGATGCTGACGAGGCTGCCGGATACGCCGGGCTGTATGGTGCTGATTGCAAAACCGAATATTGATGTGTCCACGAAATTTGTATATGAAAATCTCCATGCGGAAAAATTGGACTGCCATCCTGATATCGACGGGATGCGGGCGGCGATTGAGGCCGGGGACCTGCGCGGCGTGGCGCGGCGGATGGGCAATGTGCTGGAGACAGTGACGGTAAAGGCATATCCGGTGATCGGGGAAATAAAAGAAGCCATGATGAAAAAGGGTGCGTGGAATGCGTTGATGAGCGGAAGCGGGCCTACTGTGTTCGGCATTTTTGGAGAAGAAGAAGAGGCCAGGGCGGCTTATGATGAAATAGCAGGGGCTAATCTTGCCGGGCAGATATTTCTTTGCGGATGGGCAGGAAGGTAATGGAAAAGACGGCTGGCCGGAAAAAGGGGCGGGTTTATGGAAAAAGATAGTTTACAGGTAAATATGAATGATTTTTTGCCATTGAGGGATGTAGTGTTTCATACGCTGCGGAAGGCAATATTGACAGGGGAGCTGAAGCCGGGGGAGAGACTGATGGAGATCCATCTGGCTAACCGGCTGGGGGTGAGCAGGACGCCGATTCGGGAGGCGATACGGAAACTGGAGCTGGAAGGCCTCGTGACGATGATACCCAGGCGGGGGGCGGAAGTGGCGCAGATTACCGAAAAGAGCATGAAGGATGTGCTGGAAGTGCGCAGGGCGCTGGATGCCTTATGTGTGGAGCTGGCCTGTGACAGGATATCGGAAGAGGAGATAGGAAGGCTGGAGGCGGCATGCGCTGAATTTGAGAAAGCCACGCAGACGGGGGATGCCACGGTCATTGCAAGGGCGGATGTAGCGCTGCATGATATTATTGTGGCGGCAACCGGCAACCAGAGACTGGTGCAGTTAGTCAATAATCTGTCGGAACAAATGTACCGATACCGGTTTGAATATATTAAAGATGAAAGTCAGCATGAACGTCTGGTAGAGGAGCATAGAATCATATATGAAAGCATCCGCGCGAAGGACAAAACGGCGGCTGCGGCTGCGGCTAAGGTGCATATCGACAACCAGGAAAAATCTGTAATGCGGCAGATACGCCTCGACAGCAAAGCCGACAGCGGGAGCGGGTCCGGCAATCATAGCAAAGCTGGTGAATAAACCGTTCCAATAAGGGGAAGACTTTCTTTATCCATCCATAGAGCTGTCAAAAAGATATGGATTGACGGCCGGATGGGGCAGAATAAGAAGGATAGGGGAAGTCTGATGAAAAAATTGCGGGAAATCGGAATAATACTGTTTTCAGTTTGGGGATTTTGGGGTATGATATACCCTGACTTGTGTTTTACGGAAGATGTCTGCGAAATAGTTGCAGATGAGCGCGGAAAGGACGGGGAAACAGATATCTTTACGGGGATTTGTGACGCGGGGCCTGGGCAGATACGGATGAAAAGCAGGATTTGGGAAAAGTTAAAACCAGAAAGCAATGGGGTAAATCATGGAGCCAACGATGAGTTCAGCGATGAATAGGGAAGCGGCTGCCGAAGCGCCTGTGGGAGTCTTTGATTCCGGCGTGGGCGGATTGACGGTGGCGAGGGAAATTATGCGCCAGACTCCCAACGAAAAAATAATTTATTTCGGGGATACGGCCAGAGTGCCTTATGGAAATAAATCGAAAGAAACGATTACGAAATATTCGCGGCAGATTGTCCGCTTCCTTCGGGAACAGCGTGTGAAAGCTATCGTGGTCGCCTGCAACACGGCGAGCGCATATGCGCTGGACGAAATAGAAAAAGAACTGGATATTCCGATTATAGGCGTAGTCAAGCCAGGCGCAAAGGTGGCGGCCGAAGCAACGAAAAACGGCAGGATCGGAGTGATCGGCACGGAGGGAACGATCAGCAGCCATATTTATTCTACATATATCAATGAGATTGATCCAGAGATCAAAGTGCTGGGAAAAGCATGTCCGCTGTTTGTGCCTTTGGTGGAAGAAGGGCTGTGGCAGGATCCGGTGACGGACGAAATCGCTACAAGATATTTGAGCGTGCTGATTGACAGCGGTATAGACACTCTGATACTGGGATGTACCCATTATCCCCTGATCCGCTCTACGGTGAGGAAGATCGTGGGAGAAGAGGTGACGCTTGTGAATCCCGCTTATGAGACGGCGAGGGAACTGAAAGAACTGCTGGAAAAAGAAGGGCTGCTGAATGGGAAGCCGCAGGGGTTGGGATCGAACCGATATCAGTTTTATGTAAGCGATATGGCGGATAAGTTCCAGACATTTGCCAATTCCATTTTGAAATACGGGATACTGTCAGCAAAAACGATCCATATAGAAAATTATTAATCGGGAAAAGAACGGTAGAAGAAAGGGAACGGGCCATGACAAAAGAGGTATTGCTGTCCTTGCGGGGACTTCAGTTTGATACCGTATCTGCGGACGGGGATAAAATAGAAACGATTACGCCGGCGGAATATTATAAGCGGAACGACAGCCATTATGTAGTTTTTGAAGAGGTGATGGAAGGCTTTCGGGAAAGCACGAAAAATATTATTAAGTTTAAAGATAACAGCCTGGATCTGACGAAGAAAGGGCTGGTCAACGTACATATGATTTTTGAAGAGAATAAAAAGAATATGACGAATTATGCTACGCCTTATGGAAATATATTGATAGGCATAGACGCGAAAAGCGTAACAATGATGGAGGAAGAAGAGCGCATCGAGGTAAACGTGGATTATGCGCTGGAAGTGAATTATGAACATTTTGCAAACTGTAAGATAAAGATGGATATCCGCCCCAAAGACGGGAAGGGATTTTCCCTTCAGGCAGAATAGGAATGAAACTCTTTTTTGAATAGAAAAGTAAAAAAAATTGGCCGCAGGCCAATTTTTTTACGTAGAACATTATGCTGCAATGTTATTTTAAGGGTTTTGCCCCTGCTTTCTCCTGTGCTTTTTCTACCGCGCGTTTGAAGAAGCTTTTTTTCTTCGGAGGAGCCACGATCGGTTTTCCGTGGAGGCCTTTCACTTCGGTAATATAGATGCCGCTTACGGTGGCTTTTACTTCTTTTTTTACAGGAACCATATCAAAAATCTTATCATCGCAGACAAGAGTCATGATCTGAGGTCCGATTTTTGCCTTGACGACAGGCAGCTTGGAACCTCTCAGAAGTTTGGGGGTCTGTTCGATGACAGCTTGGGGAAGTCCTGCATCTTTTAGCTTCATCCGTTTTTTATCAATGACAAGCATGGAAATCCGCTGCTTGGTTGCCTCTATCTGCTCCTGCTGCTGCGCCTGTCTTTTCTGGGCTTTTTTGCCGAGAAAATACAATACGACGACGCCTATGACTAAAATAACCGTTATGACTAATAATACAATAGATAATATACTCACAATGTACCTCCCGCTTTTTGTTGAATTAGAATTTATTGTAGCATTCTTTTGATAAATAGACAAGGGATTTCATTGAAGAAAGAACGGGAATATTATATAATGGGTAAGGGCAGGGAGCAATAAGGATTAGGGTTATGTTTTTAGAGAATATAGGGATGGGGCTGGAGTTTGTGTTCAGCCATCTGATTTTTATTAATTTCATATTGGCGGTCATTATTATTTTTTTTCAAAGAAAAGACCCCCAGTCGGTTTGGACATGGCTGCTGCTTTTGTATTTTATACCGATTCTCGGCTTTGTATTTTATCTATTCCTTGGAACGGATATGCATAAACAGAAAATGTTCCGCATTAAGGAAATCGAGGACCACCTGAACGAGGCCATCCGGCGGCAGGAATTTCGCCTGCGGAGCAAAAGGCTGGAGAGGGAAGCGCCTGGAATTACAGATTATGCGGATCTGGTGATGTATAATCTGGATGTGGCCGGGGCGGTGCTGACGGATGATAACGATATTACCATTTATACGGATGGGAACGAGAAATTCGATGCGCTGGTCGAGGATATGCAAAAAGCGGAAAAGTATATCCATATTCAATATTATATTATAAAAAATGATGTGCTGTTCCACAGGATCAAAGAAGTGCTTGTGAAGAAAGCAGAAGAAGGGGTGGAAGTGCGCATCCTTTATGACGGCATGGGCTGCCGTTCCGTGAAAAAGAGCTGCTGGAAAAAACTGAACAGCCAGGGGATAAAAACCTCGGAATTTTTCCCGGCTGCCCTGCGTCGGCTGCATCTGCGCATGAATTATCGGAACCATAGAAAGATCGTGGTGATTGACGGGAAGATTGGCTACGTGGGCGGTTTTAACATCGGGAAGGAATATATCGGGATGGATGCCCGGTTCGGCTATTGGAGGGATACCCATCTTCGCATCTCCGGGTCTGCGGCGGCTTCTTTGGAGCTGCGGTTCGCGCTGGACTGGAATTATGCTTCCAAGGAAAATTTGTTTATGACGGATCGGTATATGTATGAAGAACCGTTTCTGTCCGAGCAGCGCTGTGACGTGCAGATTGTATCCAGCGGCCCGGATTCGAGATATTGCAGCATCAGGGACAATTATCTGCGGCTGATCGGCAAAGCGCAGAAGAGCATTTATATACAAACCCCTTACTTTATCCCGGATGAAGCGATATTGGCGGCATTGATGATTGCTATCCGCTCGGGGATTGAAGTTTGCGTGATGATTCCATGCAAACCGGATCATCCGTTTGTATACTGGGCCACCTATTCTTATATCGGGGATCTGGTGATGGAAGGGGCCAAATGCTATACTTATAATGAGGGCTTTCTCCATGCGAAAGGGATGGTGGTGGATGACAAGGTGCTGTGTTATGGAACGGCGAATATGGATATCAGGAGCTTTGCTTTGAATTTTGAAGTAAACGCGGTGATATATAATGAAGAAAAGGCGATGCAGATGCGGAAAATCTTTGAGGAAGACCTGGAACATTCCAGCCAGATCACGAAAAATATTTATGTAGGGCGATCCCTTCTGGTTCGGTTCAAAGAACAGGTCAGCAGGCTTTTGTCGCCTCTTTTGTAAAAAAGGGTTTTAAGAGAATGTTATTTGTGGTATAAATGGAAAGGGAAGAGAAAAAAGGAGAACAGATTTGGAATGAGGAAAAGAACAGCAGGAAAGGCATTCGCTATTCTGGCGGCATCCGCAATTGCGATACTGGCGGGATGCGGGAAAGATGACAGCGAAAAGGTATATTTAGATGAGATCAAGGCAGAGGATTACGTAAAGCTGGGCGAGTATAAAGGCCTGTCGGTGGTACAGGCTCCCCCGGAAGTCACGGAGGAACAAAGAGAGGCTTATATCAATTACCAGCTGTCCCTGAACCCGGAAGACGGGGCAAAGGAAGGGGATACGGTAAATATTGATTATGTGGGCACGATGGACGGGGTAGCTTTTGACGGAGGCACGGCAAACGGCCAGAATCTGACGCTCGGTTCCCATCGCTTTATCGAGGGCTTTGAAGAAGGGCTGGTCGGCGCGAAGGCAGGGGACGTGGTGGAGCTGAACCTTACTTTTTCGGAGAATTACCATGAGGGGATGGCAGGCAAAGATGTGGTGTTTACGGTAACAGTCAATACGATTATGTCAACAACTCCTCAGGAATTGAATGACGAATATGTAAAAGGGCTGGAAATCGGCTGCAGCACGGTGGAAGAATACCGGCAGTACGTGTACGACCTGCTGATGGAGAGCGCGACGGCGGCCTATGAAGACGAGATTGAAAATTCCCTTGTCAGCCTGCTGATGGAAAGCTGCGAGTTTACGAAAGAACCTCCCCAGGCGATGGTGGACGGTTATGAAGGGATATTGAGGGAAAACCTGACGGCAGAGGCGGCGAATTACGGGATGAGCCTGGAACAGCTTATGAGCCTCGCTTATGGAATGGACGCGGAGTCTTATACCAAGGAGATACGGGAACAGGCGGTTCGCTATGCGAAACAGTCTATTATGATGCAGGCTATAGCGGATCAGGAAGGCCTGGATGTATCGGAGGAAGAACTGGCAAAAGAAATGGAAGAGATCGTAGCGAATACGGCATATGGATCGGTGGATGAGCTGAAGAAGGATGTGGACGAGCGGCGGTACCGGGAGTCCATGATGGCACAGAATGTCATGGGGATGCTGCGGGAGAATGCGGTGGTGAACGAGGGTTAAGCCATAATAAAGAATATAAAAAATAGGATGATAAGGAGTGGAAAAAGGATGAATTTGACGGATATCAGGGAGTTGTACAGGGAGAGGGAGCAGTATATCGGGAAGGAAGCGACAGTGGGTGGATGGATCAGGAGCATCCGGGATTCCAAGACCTTTGGGTTTATTGTGGTGAATGACGGCACTTTTTTTGAGCCGCTGCAAATCGTGTACAGCGATAAGTTAGAGAATTTTGAGCAAATCAGCAGATTGAACGTGGGGGCGGCGATCATTGTGCGGGGGACGGTCGTGGCTACGCCGGAGGCGAAGCAGCCTTTTGAAATGCAGGCGGAGGAAGTGCTTGTGGAGGGAGCTTCCACTGCGGATTACCCGTTGCAGAAAAAACGGCATAGTTTTGAGTATCTGCGGACGATTTCCCATCTGCGCCCGCGTACGAATACGTTCCAGGCAGTGTTCCGGGTGCGGTCGCTGATTGCTTATGCGATTCACACGTTTTTTATGGAAAGAGGGTTTGTCTATGTGCATACGCCGCTGATTACGGGGAGCGACTGCGAAGGGGCTGGGGAAATGTTCCAGGTGACGACGCTGGATTTGGATGATATCCCGAGGAATGAAGACGGAAGTATTGATTACGGGCAGGATTTTTTTGGCAAGCCTACGAATCTGACAGTCAGCGGGCAGTTGAACGGGGAGGCTTATGCCCTTGCTTTCAAAAACATATATACGTTCGGGCCCACGTTCCGGGCGGAGAATTCCAATACGACAAGGCATGCGGCGGAGTTCTGGATGATCGAGCCGGAGATAGCATTCGCGGATCTGAAGGACGATATGATTCTGGCGGAAGCTATGCTGAAGCATATTATCCGATACGTGCTGGAAAATGCGAAGGAAGAGATGAATTTCTTTAACCAGTTCGTGGATAAGGGGTTGATCGAGCGGCTGCAGCATGTGCTGCATTCCGATTTCGGGCATGTTACTTATACCGAAGCGATCGAAATACTGGAAAAGCATAACGAAGAATTTGAGTATAAGGTATTCTGGGGCTGTGACCTTCAGACAGAGCATGAGCGTTTCTTGACAGAGAAGGAATTTAAGCGGCCGGTTTTTGTAACGGATTATCCGAAAGAAATCAAAGCATTCTATATGAAGCTGAACGAAGATGGCAAAACGGTAGCGGCGATGGACTGTTTGGTTCCCGGCATCGGGGAGATTATCGGCGGGAGCCAGAGGGAAGACCAGCTGGAAATACTCGAAGCGCGCATGGAGGAGCTTGGGCTTCGCAAGGAAGATTACGGGTTCTATCTGGATCTGCGCAAATACGGGTCAGTCCGCCATGCAGGGTTCGGTCTGGGATTTGAAAGATGCGTCATGTATCTGACCGGCATGGGGAATATCCGGGATGTGATTCCGTTCCCGAGGACGGTGAAGAACTGCGAACTGTGAGGGTGCATATGAAGAAAAAAGCGGCGAGGAGGGCGTGCATAGTCATGGCATGCCTGATCCTGGGTTCCTTTTCCGGAAAGGTATATGCTTCTACCATATCCGAAATTAAGAGACAGCAGGAGGAAGACAGAAGGCAACTGAATAACGTGCAGGGTCAGATATCCGGGCTGGAAGGAGAACAGAGCGGCATCGGCGAGGAAATTGAGGAAATCGACGCGGAACTGGTACAGATCATTGCCAGCGTGGATTTGATCAAAGAGGAGATCGTGGAGAAGGAAGGGCAGATCGAGGAAACCGAGGCGGAGTATGAAGCTGCAAAACAGCAGGAAGAAGAACAGTACGAGACGATGAAGATCCGTATCAAGTTTATGTATGAGCAGGGAGATATTTCTTATGTGCAGCTTTTTATGTCCAGCGAAAGCTTTTCGGATATGCTGAATAAGGCGGATTATGTGGAACAGCTGTATGCCTATGACCGAAAAATGCTGGAGGAGTATCAGGCGGCCAAGGAATATGCGCAGCAGGTTTGGGACAAGCTGGAAGAGGAAAAATCGGAACTGGTGGCTTCCCAGCATGAGCTGGAGGAAGAACAGGCATATATGGAAGAACTGCTGGAAGAAAAGAAGCAGGAATATGAGAATTACAGCGTGCAGATAGCCAGAGCAAAACAGGAGGCTGCGGCTTACCGGACAAGGATCAAGCAGCAGACGGCCCAGATTAAGAAATTAGAAGAGGAAGAGAGGAAACGCAGGGAAGAAGAGGAACGCAGGAGAAAAGAAGAGGAGGAACGCAGACGCAGGGAAGCGGAGGCGAATGCTTCTTCCGGGGAGAGTTATGTATCTTCTTCCGAATCCAGTTCCTCCGGGTCTTCTTCCTCTTCCGGCGGGAGCGTCAGCGTACCCTCCGGCGGAAGCGCCGCCGGACAATCGATTGCTTCGTACGCCTGTCAGTTTATCGGGAATCCTTACGTGGCGGGCGGAACCAGCCTGACCAACGGGGCGGACTGTTCCGGGTTTGTATGGAGGGTATTTAAGGATAAAGGGTATACGGTTCCGCGTACCTCATGGGAATTGCGCAATGTGGGGACGGAAGTGTCCTATTCCAATGCACAGCCGGGCGATATCGTATGCTATGCCGGTCATGTCGGGATATACATAGGAAACGGGAATATTGTCCACGCGAGTACGCCCAAATCAGGGATTAAAATAACGACGGCGACTTATAAATCGATCCTGAGCGTAAGACGGGTGGCATAAAAAGAACTTTGAAATACAAATCAAAAACAGTAAAGCGCTTAATCCTTCGTGCTGTCGTTAGCCGGGGCGCTGTTAATGCCGATGATGCCGAGAATGCCGTCGTCATCGATATCAAAAGTAATATTAGGGGCTCCGTTCCCGCCCAGCACGAAGCCGGCATCCGTATATTTCAGGTCAAAGAGGTTATAGTTGACGATACGGTTGACCAGCGCTTCGCTGAAGACTTTCTCGCTGTCGATGACTTCAAACTCGCCCGAGGTGTTGATGGGACCGTCGTAATTGCCGGTATCCAAAAAGACGGGGAAATTAGTCAGGTCGGAAAGCGCTTTCATATCCATCGCTTTGACCGCATTGATAATCTTGATGGCAAACGCATATTCTTCTACATAAATATCCGTGACAAGGCCGCTGTCGGAAATATCCACCAGCAAGGCGGTATCATCCAGCGAACCGGCATAGGTAAATGTAGCGATCTGGCCGATCGTCAGGTAATACAGATTGCCGGAAACTCCGCTGTCGGGAATCGTAAGATAATAGGAAGTGCCGTCCGGGGTCTGGACAGAAACGGAATATCTTGTGGCATCCAAAACGATACCGACCAGAGTTCTCCGCTCCCCTGCCAGAAGTTCTTCCTCGGTAGGCCGGGAAGGCGTGGATGCCACCGGCGAGGGAATCTCTTCCTGTGCTGGAGTTGTTTCCGGTGAAAGAGCAACATCATCCCCTGAAGTTTCTTCCGCAGAATTGTTTTCTGCGGAATCGTTTTCTGCAGAGGCTTCTTCGTCAGGGGTTCCCTCATCAGCTTCCGTGCCGTTTCCCTCCGGCGCATGATTTTCTCCAATGTTTTCTTCTGTCGTTTCTTTCATTTCTGATTCCGGCTCCGCATCGGATGCGCCGCATCCGCTTGTAACAATAAGAAAACCAGACATAAAAAGTGCAAATATCTTTCCCGCATTCTTTTTCATCATGAAATACCATCCTTTATATTAATTGCCGATACATATACTCCCAATTCCATAATTCAATAATATACTATGAAAGGAAGGAATGTCAAATATTCATTGCCTACTTGTGTTTCCCGGCAAAACGTAGTAAAGTTTTAATGATATATTTAGTGGACCGCGTGATTCGGAACAGGAGGAAAAAAGATGGAATGGCGGCAGCTGTTATGCGAGGACAGGATCAGGAACTATAGGGCGGGAAGGAGCGCCGGGGACCTGCGGACGGAGTTTGAAAAGGATTACCACCGCATTATTGGAAGCGCTTCGTTTCGCCGTTTGCAGGATAAGACACAGGTATTTCCGCTGGATAAAAGCGATTTTATCAGGACGAGGCTTACCCATTCCTTAGAGGTATCTTCGCTGGCGAAGTCTTTGGGGCAGAATATATCGAGGAAAATCATACAGGAAATCGGTGACTCGTCTTTTCAGGAATCCTATCAGACGGATGTATGCGATATCCTCCAATGCGCCGGCCTGCTGCATGATATCGGGAACCCTCCTTTCGGGCATTTCGGGGAGACGGTGATCAGGGAATGGTTTATGAAAAACCTGAAAGGGCTGTATTATAAAGGGCAGAGCTTGGAAGAACGATTGCTGCCGCAGATGAAAGAGGATCTGTACCATTTTGAAGGCAATACGCAGGCGCTGCGTCTCGTGACAAAGCTGCATTATCTGGTGGACGAGCATGGGATGAACCTGACAAAGGGATTGCTTGGCACGATCATCAAGTATCCGGTGTCTTCGCTCGGGATCGATGAAAACAGCGGCAATATCAAAGACAAGAAAATGGGGTATTATTATGCGGAGAGGGATATCTTTGCTGATTTGCAGGAAAGCCTTGGAACAAACGGGGCAAGGCACCCGCTTTCTTATGTACTGGAAGCGGCGGATGATATTGCTTATCGGACGGCGGATATCGAGGATGCTTTTAAAAAGGGATGCATCACTTTCGAACAGCTGGTGAAGGAATTGAGGAACTACGGAAAAGAGGAGCGGGAAGACGAAGAATATTTCCGCATGGTAAATGCGCTGGAGGAGCGGTATGGGAAAGCAATGGAAAGAGGCATTGCCCAGCCGGAGGAACATGCGGTGCAGAACTGGATCGTAAGAATACAGGCAAAGCTGATCGCCTGTGCGACCGAAAGTTTTGCGAAGCATTACCGCCAGATTATGGACGGAACCTATGAAAGCGAGCTGCTGTGCGGCACGGACGGGAAAAAGCTGGCCGATGCGCTGGGGGATATCGCATACCGTTATGCCTTTACATCCCAGCCCATATTGAAGCTGGAAATAGCGGCGGAGAGGATACTGGGTTTCCTGCTGGAAAAATTTGTGGATGCGGCTATTCTTTATGAAACGGACGAAAGAAAAACGCCGGCGCAGAAAAAGATGATGGCGCTTGTTTCGGATAATTATAAAGCGATTTACCGAATTTACTCTAAAGAAAAAGATGAGACGGAGAAATTATATCTGCGCCTTCTGCTGGTGACGGATTTTATCTGCGGCATGACGGACAGTTATGCGAAAAGGCTGTATCAGGAATTGAACGGGATGATATAGCGCCGGGCGGCATAAGGAGAAAGGAAGAAGCGGTTTGGCTGTGAGGAACAAAGGAAAACGTTGGAATAAATATGTAAAGGATTATGTGGTTTTCGATCTGGAAACGACGGGTTTCCACCCGGAGCGGGACGCGATTATCGAGATCTCTGCCGTACGGGTATGCGATGGTAAGGTCGTGGCGGAATATTCCACGCTGGTAGATCCCAAACGTCATATTCCGGCGGGGGCGACGGCGGTAAACGGGATCACGGATGATATGGTAGCGGATGCGCCGGAGATCGGGGAGGCTATGGCCGGATTCCTGGACTTTATCGGCGACAGTATCCTGGTGGGGCATAATATACATACGTTTGATATGAATTTTGCATACGATGCGGCCTGGCAGTCTTGGGGAAAAGAACTGGGCAATGATTATATCGATACGCTGTATCTGTCGCGGTATTGTCTGCCGGAGCTGGGCCATTATAAACTGACCGATATTTCGGAATATTTCCATATCAGCACGGAAGGCGCACACCGGGCGTTGAACGACTGCCTGATGAACCAGGGATGCTTTGAAGAACTGGGGAAGCTTTGGGAAAAGCGGAAGGAGGAGGCGGCAGAGGGGAAGGCGGGAGAAACGAGCCTGGAATGCCCAAGATGCGGAGGGATCCTGTGCCTGAGAAAAGGAAGATTCGGGATGTTTTATGGATGTGGAAATTTTCCAGCTTGTCGATATACGAAGAATGCTTGAAAAGAAGAGAATATGTATCTATAATAGATAAGAAGGGAATTTTATTTGCGGAGAGGATTTTACTGCGTTCCGGCTTTCGACAAAAAAAGACAAAATGATGCAAATATGATGCAAAAATGATGTGAATCTGATGCATTTGGAGGGTAAAATTTTGTAAAGTATGTACATAAGATATGTTGTGGATAGAAGGATGGGATGTCACGATGAAAAAGAACTGGCGGAAATACGGAGCAGCAGTTGGGTTGGTCATAGTTGTTATTGCGGGAGGATTCGGGATAAAGGCTTTGGCGGCCGGGGAAAAGACGGTAAAGGCCGAATCGGATATGGCGGCCGGGACAGGTGAAATAGAAAGCATCAAAATTGTGAAGAATGTCTATCATACAGAAGGGGAAGCAGAGGCTTTGGATCAGGCCGAGGCAGACCGGGAAGTGACGGAACAGGGAAACAGCAAGGAATCGGGAGAACGCGAAGCCGACCGTGCAATGGAAGAACCTGAGGACGGAAAGCCGGGCGGGGATAATGAAAGTGCGGAAAGCGGCGGCGGTTCCGATGAGGAAGCAGGAGAAATAACGGAAGATTCCGGCGAGGATGTTTCTAGAGGGAAAGCAGAAGAATCAGCCGGAAGCGATGAGGATGAGGAAGACGGCGAGGCTGCGGAAGAGAATGCGGAAGAGATTGACGCGTATTTTGACGACTCTGTTTTTGTAGGCGATTCCATTATGCTGGGCTTTCGGAATTATGCGATGAAAAGGCAGGATACATTCTTAAGCCGGATGGGATTCCTGGCGGCGGGAAGTTATTCCGCCAATAACGCGCTTTGGGATGTGGACGAAAAGAGCGTACACCCGGTATACCAGGGGGAACAGAGACAGGTGTGGGAGTCTATTGCCCTGATGGGAAGCAAAAAAGTATTTTTGATGCTGGGGATGAATGATTTAAATATTACCGGAGTAGAGGGAAGCTGTGAAAAATACGAGGAGCTGATCGGTAAGATCGAAGAAAAAAACCCGGATGCAGAAATTATTATTATGAGCATGACTTATATACTGAAGGGAAAAGAAACCGGAAAGCTTGAAAATGATACGATTCGGGAATTTAACGGGATGCTGGAAGCAATGGCGGAGAAGAACGGATGGGGCTATGTGGATGTGGCGGATGCTCTTGCCGATGAAAACGGAGATCTGGCAGAAGAATATTGCAGCGACGGTTTCGCCCATCAGAACCCGGAAGCCTATGACGTATGGGTATCAGTATTGAGGAAGTATGCGGATGCGCATTTAGAATAAATAGAAAAAGGGAGTGTGACATTTTATGAAAAAATTTGGAGGGAAAACATTATGTGTCTGCATGGCTGCCGCCGCAATGCTGCTGGGCGGCTGCGGGAAGGCGGAAGAGGCGCCGACAGCGGAGGTAGTGCAGAATGTGGCGGAGAAAACGGCAAGCGCCCGGCCGGTAAAAGATATCTATGAGGATATCAAACAGGCGGTGGAGCTTCATTCCCCGGTGGAAATGGCAGACAGCTTTATTTCCAATTATTATGGCATTGACCCGGAAAAACTGGAAGAGTACATATTCGTGATGTCGGAAGAGGCGACAAGCGCGGAAACCATCGTCATTATGAAAGTGAAAGACGAAGGGGATGTGGAAAAAATCAGCGGGGCGCTTCAGGTAGTGGTGGACGAGAAACGAGGGGAGATGGAAAATTATCTGCCCGAACAGTTTGAAATTGTAGATAAGAGTTCTGTAAAATCGAAAGGAAACTATGTATATCTGGTGATATCCGAATCGCAGGATACGATCGTCCAGATGATTGAGGAAGAACTGTAGGAAAGGAAGGATAAAATATGGTTTTCAGCAGTATTCCATTTCTTTTTTTCTTTCTTCCTTTTTGCTTGATTTTATATTATGCGGCTCCCTATGAATGCTTTTCGGTCAAATCATGGAAGAACATGGTATTGCTTTTGTTCAGCCTGATTTTTTATGCATGGGGGGAGCCGGTTTATATTCTGTTGATGTTTTTTGCGACAGCGGTGGATTATTGTAATGGCAGACTGATGGAGAGGTTTGGAACTACGCAGGGCAGACGGAAAATTTTTCTTGTCTGTTCGGTGGCGGTGAATCTTTCCGTGCTTGCCTTTTTTAAATATGCTGATTTTCTCATAGCGACCGTGGGCGGAATTTTCTCCATACCGTTAAAACCGCTCGGTTTAGGACTGCCTGTGGGGATCAGCTTTTTTACGTTTCAGACAATGAGTTACAGCATCGACTTATATCGGAAAGAGGTTCCGATGGAGAGGAATTACCTGAATTATTTGACGTATGTATCCATGTTCCCCCAGCTGGTGGCAGGGCCTATCGTGCGTTACAGCGTGGTGAATGAGGAACTCCGCACGAGGCGGATCAAAAAGGAAGAGGCGCAGGACGGGCTGTTCCGATTTATGCAGGGCTTGTTTAAAAAAGTGCTGATTGCAAATCAGGCGGGGGCTTTGTGGGAGGAGATACGCGCCCTGGAAGCCGGGGCAGCTTCGGTGGCGACGGCATGGCTTGGGGCAGCGGCCTTTACCTTGCAGCTTTACTTTGATTTCAGCGCATACAGCGACATGGCGATTGGCATGGGAAAAATGCTCGGCTTTCATTTCCCGGAAAATTTCAACTATCCGCTTTCTGCCATATCGGTAACGGATTTCTGGAGACGGTGGCATATATCGCTGTCCACATGGTTCCGGGATTATGTCTATATACCGCTTGGAGGAAACCGAAAAGGAACGGTCAGGCACTTAAGGAATATGCTGGTTGTCTGGTTCTTGACGGGCCTTTGGCATGGCGCATCGTGGAATTTTGTGCTTTGGGGATTGTATTACGGCGTGTTGCTGGCATTGGAAAAGTATGTATGGGGGAAGGCCTTGGACAGACTGCCGAAAATCATAAGGCATGGCTATCTTCTGCTGATCGTGGTAGTAGGCTTCGTTATTTTTGTCTTTGACGATATGGGAGCGCTGGGCGTTTACTTCCGTTCGATGGCAGGCATGGCGGGCAACCGGCTGTGGGGGGAAGAATGCCTGTGGTATTTGCGGAATTATATAGTAGTGCTGCTGGCGGCAGCGGTTCTGGCATTCCCGGTATACCCATGGGCGAAAAACAGGATCGAGAGCATGGGGGATAAAGGAAGGACGGCGGCGGCAGCCATATCGATGGCGGGATATGTGCTGTTGTTTTTGGTGACGGTGGCGTTTCTAGTGAACGATACATACAATCCGTTTTTATATTTTAGATTCTGACGGGCAAAATAAGAAGAGCAGAGGAAATGGAGAGAAAGATGGAGAAAGGGCCGGTGTGGGAGAATCGGATCAAAAAAGCGGCGGCATTGGTGCTGACTGGCATGGTTTTGGCGCTGGCGGCATTATTTATTGTCATGGATAAAAAGGATTTTTCGGAAAATGAGAACCGATATTTGGCGGAATTCCCTTCGGCCAGCTTGGAAAAAATAAAGAGCGGGGAATATATGTCGGGGCTGGAATCTTATCTGGCCGATCATTTTCCCTTCCGCGACTTTTTTATGGGCATAAAAACAAAGGCGGAAATGTGTGCGGGGAAAAAGGAGATCAACGGCATTTATATGGCAGATGACGGTTATTTGATCGAGGAATATAAAAAGCCGGAAAATACGGAAAGAATCGGGAAAATATTAGGCAGTTTTGCAAAAGAACTGGAAGGGCAGAACGTGGATATCCGACTGATGCTTGTTCCTACAGCGGTCTATGTATATGGGGAAAAGCTGCCGGAACATGCGCCGGGGAGGGCCGATGTTTCAGCCGGGGGCAGATCGCAGATGGAAACGGCAGAAGCTATCTATGAGATTTCGGGGATCCAGGCGGTGGACTGTTGCGGGGAATTGTTTGTTTATAAGGAAAAAGGGGAGTTGTATTATAAGACGGACCACCATTGGACGACTTTGGGGGCTTATGCCGGATATACGGCTTATTGCAGGGAAATGGGGATGGATGCCGTCAGCCTGGATGAGATGGAAGCGCAGGTAGTTACGGAGGACTTTCGGGGTACGGTATATTCCAAAGCCGGGGATTACGGCCGGAAAGGGGATGCCATTACCATTTACAGGAATCCTGCCGATCAGCTGACGGTGGAATATGCGGATACGGGGGAAACATCGGACAGCTTATATAACTTGGAATATGTGGACGAAAAGGATAAATATTCCCTGTTTTTGGATAATCTTCACTCGCTGGTCGAGATAACAAATGAAAATGCAGTTTCAGACAGGGAGCTGGTATTGGTCAAAGACAGCTATGCGAATTCCATGGTGCCGTTTCTTGCCCATCATTTTAAGAAGATTTATGTATTCGATACGAGATATTACAAGCAGGGCGTGTCGGTGTTTGTGAAGGAACATCCGGGGGTAACGGACGTGCTGCTATTGTATAATATGAATACGCTGGATGGAGATCTGGGAATCCGCGGGGTGTATTGATGGATTGTTCGCGCAACAGAGTAATTTGTCATTTTATAAACGCAGGATCGGTGCGAGGAGGTTTGGGCTGTGCGGATAGCAATATGTGATGACGATGAATGGGAGCTTACCCGTTTTTCGAGACTGATTACGGAATACCAGATAAGCCGCAGCATTAGTTTTCCATGTCATTTTTTCCGTAATGGCTTTGACTTGCTGGGTGATATAAAAGGCGGCGAATATGACCTTGTCCTGTTGGATGTACTCATGCCGGGAGTGAACGGAATACAGATTGCGCAGGAATTGCGGGAACTGGATAAAAATGTTAGACTTGTTTTTATTACGTCTTCGGCGGAATTTGCGGTAGAGAGTTATAACGTGGGGGCATACCATTATTTGCTCAAGCCATTGGAAACTGATTCATTTTTTTCGCTTCTGGACAGGGTGAGGGGCGAATTGTGTATTCGGGAAGAAGAGGGGTTTGTGCTGAAGAACCGGGAGGGCATTGTCAGGATATCTTTTGCGGAACTCGAATATGTGGAAGTGATAAATAAAACGGTGTCTTTCCATTTAGCGGGCGGCATTATCCGCGAAGTGACGGCGGCGCTGGCGGATTTTGAAGGGAAGCTGCTGATGAGGCCGGAGTTTGTCAAGATCCATCGGTCTTATCTCATGAATCTGGGCTGCATTCAGGCGATTGATACGAACTGCGTGGTGACAAAGGGCGGGCATAGTATTCCGATATCCCGGCAGAGGCGCAGTAAGGTGCGGGATGCTTATATGCATTTCCTGCATCAGAAGAAGACGGCTGTTTCTGCATCGGATGGCCGGAAAGCGGTATCTGCAGAAAAACCGAAACGGTCGGACGGCCCATGGCGGATTCTGCTGGTGGATGATGATCCCGCAGACCGTACCCTATGGGCGGATATCCTGCGGAGCCATGGCTGTGTGGCGGAACTGGCGGAGAACGGCAAAAAAGCGCTTGAGCTGGCAAAGGGCGAGGATTATGATTGCGTGCTTTTGGACGTTATGCTTCCAGGAGAGAACAGTTTTGCTATATGTGAAGAACTTTGCAGGATGATGCATGCACCTGTTATTTTTTTAAGCTGCGTGACGGAACCGTCCAGACAGGTGGAAGGATTTGCGGTAGGCGGCATAGACTATATTACGAAGGACACCACCGCAGAACTTTTCTGGGCAAAGGTGGAAACGCGCATTAAGCTGGCCGGATCGGACCGCACTCGGTTTTGCTATGGCCCGCTCCTATTGGATCTGGCAGAACGAAGGGTGCTGCTGGACAAGGCAGAATTGCCTCTGACTCCGATTGAGTTTGATATTTTATGGCTGCTTGCGGAACATGCGGAGCATATTTTTACACAGGAGGAAGTTTTTGACAGGATCTGGGGCAATCAGCTGTGGGATGGAGGGCAGATGGTGCAGACGCATATGTCAAAACTGCGCAGAAAGCTGGAAAAGGCATGGGAGAGGCATCGTTTTATTGAGACAGTTTGGGGGCAGGGATATCGGTTTCATATAGAAGAGAGGAAGGATGTATGGGAAAAATAAAAATTGGGGGACAGCTGTTGGCTGTCTCGGCCGCTCTTGCGGTCTTTTTTACTGCTCTTTTTTATACGGATAATAAATACCAAACACCGCCTCCCTATGGGAAGTCCGGCAGAATCACTTTTGATAGTCAAGACCTGAACCAGGAATGCCCGATTTTCCTGATTGACGGATGGCTGCTTACGGATGGGCGCGTCACGGACAAGCCGACCTATATCGGTGAATTTTCCAATCTGCAAAGGGGGGATTTGTCCGTTTCGCCCCATGGAGAGGCATGTTACCGGCTGACTCTCCGTTATGAAGGTGTTCCTCAAATTGTTTCGTTAGACTTTCCGCAGCTTTTTACATGGTATGCCGTTTTTTTGGACGGGGCGGAGATCGCCCGGGGAAAGGGCAGCGGGAAACTGTCGTTTTGGCTGAAGCCGGGCGACCATGCTTTGGCTGTGGAAACCTTGTCCAAACAGGGCTATTATAGCGGGTTGTATTTTCCCCCTGCCCTCGGTACGGCTGAAACGATTTCGAAGGCGCGAGATACACGGAGCTTTGCCTATGCCCTGGCATTTTTGTTTCCGCTGACGCTGGCAGTGTTTACTCTTTTTTTATGGCAGACGGGGGGAAGCTTTAGCCGATGGTTCGGGCTGCTGTGCTGCTGCTATGCCCTTTATATGTTTCGGTATTTTGTTTTTCTTTTTTCTATGCCTATGGTGGAGAATTGGTTTTGGATACAAAGCCTGGCGCTGTACGGCTTGTGCTTTTGCGTGGTTCATCTGACCGTTCTTGCTTCTGGAAGTGCCGACAGCAGGGTATGGAAGGGGGTGAGGGCGGCGATGCTGGCTCTTCCGGGAGGAATGCTGCTGCTGTGCTTTCTGATTCCAGTTCTGCCATGGGCAGTTTTTGTCCATGGCAAGCTGACGGATATTTATTATCTATTTACGTTTGGCTGCACCGTTTTTTTCACTGTGCGGGGAATCATGGCGCAAAATTGGGAGAGCCGCTATACGCTGGCCGGTTGTTCCGTGTTTGGTGCAGGATTGTTTACAAATCTTATTTTTTCCAACCGCTTCGAGCCGATTTACTTTTTTTGGCAGTTTGAGTGGTGCGGGCTATTTCTGGTGTTATTGTTCGGAGCCATGATGATATCGCGTAACCGCCGTATTTTGCAGGAAAATGATGCCCTCACCAACCATTTGGAAGAGCAGGTGAAAAAACGTACGGAAGAAGTCACTTCGCTTCTGAATGAGCGCAAGGCGTTTTTTTCCGATATGGCCCATGATTTGAAAGCCCCGGTGTTTGCCACCCGGTCCTTTATTGAGGCTATCCGCAGAAGCGGTGTGGGAGTGGATATGGAATTAAGAGGTTATCTTGACCAGGCCGAAGCCAAACAGATGGAAATGGCCAGACGCCTCCAGGGACTGTCGGCGATCAACGCGCTGGATAAAATCGACGGGAAACGAATCCGGGTGTCCGTCCGGGATATGCTTTCGGAGATTTATGCCGCCCACCATGGAGAAGCAGAAGTCCGGTCGGTATATCTTGTTGTGGAGCGTCCAAACGAGGATGCGTTCCTGATGGCCCAGCCGGAGAAACTGGAGATACTCTTTGAAAACCTTATTTATAATGCGCTCAAAGTAACGCCGCCCAATGGGCGCATCATGGTTTCTGCACGAATTGCAGACAATAAAATCCGCATGATGGTGGAAGACAATGGGTGCGGCATTCCAGAGGAGGAACTGCCGTTTGTCTTCCAGCGGTTTTATGTCGGCTCGAATAACAAGGGAACCGGTACGGGACTGGGCCTATATATCGTGCAAGGCATTGTGCGTGAACTGGGCGGCACGATCCATGTGCAGTCTGCGCTGGGAGAAGGCACGAAGTTTATTATGGAGTTTCCGCAGGATGCTTAAGGCTCCATGTGCGGGCTGCTACGGAAGAGGAAAAATCCAGCAATACCTGTGGCAGCGATTGTTATTGCTGCTGCAGCGACAGCGAGGAGCATTTTCCCTTTGCCGGTTTCTGTATGGGAACCGGTTTTTTCATTTGTCGGAATCGGAGCTGCGGTCATTTCGTCTTCCGCAAGGGAACGATCCGATGTGGTAATTCCATCCAAGGCATCGGTTTCCCGATCCGTTTCGGAAGATGCGGTAAGGGGCTGTGGCACCATGGTAACGGGTTGTGGCACCATGGTAACGGGCTGGGCGGCATCTGATATAGCAGGAACGCAAGGGACGGATGTATTTTCATAACTGTTTTGATTGCTGGAAAGGTCGTATGGCTCCGTTGCTGTTTCCGTTTGATCGGTTGGATTCGGAAGCAGTTCTGACGGCTGTTTTCCCTCCTCCTCATCCGCAGGAGGGTGTGGCAGGTTCGGCCGCTGTCCTTCTTCCGTGCTGTCGCCTTTATTATCGGTTCCGGCGTTGTCCTCGTTTCCACCGGATCCTAAGACTGCTAGGTCAGGAGGCAGTTCGTATGTGCCTGGATAGGGAAGGATGAGCTGCTTGCCGTCGTAAATGCCGCCTTCGATTTTCAGCCCGATAAAAAAGGGAGTGGGCGTGCTTCCTGAAGCAACAGCGGACAGATAGGAACGGTAAGGCTCTGATTCTTTGGATAGCAGTAACGTATAGCCGCTGTTTTTGGTAGAGGGCTGGGCATCGATTGCCTGAAGCAGCGAAAGCCCGGGAAGCTCCTTCCATTTTGATTCCCCCAAGGAAAGCACATATGCCTGAATGGCTGTAGCGCCAGTGGGCTTGAGGTGAAAGGCCATTTCCAATCCGTTATAATTATCAGCCAAAACTCCGGCAGGGTTTTCATCTGCAGGGATAACGTTCAAAACCAAGTCGATTTCATCTGTATATGGATATTCGGTAATGCCAAGAGGCTGATCCAGACAGAAGATGCCTGTCGGCGTATTCAGCAAAGTGCCGGCGGGAACTACAATTTCTTCGGCGGCATCAAAAAGATTCACGCTCTCGCCAGCAATGAGCCCGGACAGCGACAGCGGTTTCCATTGGACGGGACAGTCCACGATGCCGCTCGTAATCGCATTGAACCCTTCGCTAAGATGGACTTCGACGGGAAGCGTATTGGGCAAAAGAGCGGCGATTTCGTCCGGCGTGGCATCCGCGCATACGGTGAGCTGATATCTGCCGTAACAGCGGAAAGGCTTTGCAGTTTTATCTATAACCAGCATATTGGAAGGAAATGTGGCTGCGGGCGTAATTCCGTCCGGGATGTTCTGCGGGCCTCCGCGTTCGATTACTGCGGCTTGTGTTTCATAAGTAATTCCATGTTCCCTGGTAATATGCAGTTTCAGATAAAAACGATCCAAGGTTCCTTCCAGATAACTTTTCAGCGGTTCAAAAGTGCTATAGAGGCAAATTTGATCTTGTAACAGTGCCAATTCGTCCGCATCCCCAGAATCCAAATAGGTTAATTTCCAAGGCTCGGGGCAGGGCTGCCAGTTTTCCCCATCTAAGGAATATATTGGCAGGACAGAAATGGTATCGGGCAAAAATTCCGTAAAAATTCCTCTTACGGCATATCCTTCCCAAGATTGTTTTATGTAGGCGCCAAATGGGGGCATTTGATCCTGGGATGGCGCATTCGGATATTCGGCTGCTTCAGAAACCGGCTTCTGGGCAGGGTTTCGCCGGATACGGAAACTATATTTGGCAGAGCCGGATCTTCGGGCAATTTGCCTGCCGTTACTGGAAATCCGTTTGCAACCAGCAAAAGTACGGCTAATGTTGCTGCAATTTTTTGCGGCCCTTTCATCTTTTTTTCCTCCTAATACAGTTCATGTTGTTTATGTTTTTTAATCTGGAATTACCGTTCGCGCTGTTTCGGCGACAGTTTGCGCCGCAGACGGTTTTGGAATTTGGCTTGTGATATATTTGAACACACAAAGTTACTTGCTGTCGGCTATGTGACTCAATTTTAATAAGAGTCTGCCGCTGTGTCAAGTTCTTGCATGATAGAAATATATGGCTGAAAAAAGGGATGGTTATTATCATGATCAAGATAGCATTTTGTGATGATGATTTATCTGTATTAAATGACATCAGAGTGTTGATGGATCAATATTGCGCGGAACATGGGCAGGAAATTGCATGTGCGTTTTTCCGCAGTCCGCTGGAACTGCTGGCTGAAATTGAAAAAGGAATGCGCTGGGATATTCTTTTTCTGGATATTCTTATGCCGGGGGAAAACGGGATTTATGTGGCAAAAGAGATTCAGCAGCATGATAATGCAGTGAAAATCATTTTTTTAACATCTTCGTCTGATTTTGCTGTGGAATCCTATGCGGTCGGCGCATATTTTTATCAGATGAAGCCTATATGCGCAGATGATTTTCTCCGCTTGATGGATTCCATTGTCAGGGAATGTGAAAAGGTGCAGCAGTACAGTTTGGTTTTGCGCTGCAAAAGAGGCATTGCGCGGATTGACTTGGACAGGCTGGAATATTGCGAAGTGATCGGGCGCACCTTATGGTTTTATTTGGATGACGGAACTGTTTTGGAAAGCACGGGAAGCCTGGATGAATTGTGCGGCAAGCTTGCCAAGTATGAAAATTTCCTGCGCCCCCATCGGTCGTTTCTTGTCAATATGGAGCATATTCAAAATATTTCCTATAAGACAATTACGATGGATAATCTTGCCGAGATTTCGGTTCCCCATGGAAAGCGTTCTGAAATGAAAAGGCGGTATCTGGAATACGCATGGAACAGACAAATGGTGCTTTTGCCATGAACGGAAGGTGCCTCGGGGATGATGGAGGTTCTTGCCAAGGATGGAAGGTTTATTTTGCGGATGTCCTTTTGATCCTATTGTCGATTCGATGCAGTTTTGGGTCGATTCGCGATGCACGGTCCGCTTTTGGGGATAGATGATGTACAATAGTCGGGCAATGGCAATGTAAAGCAGAAGGAGAGGATGAAAAGGCGAAAGGAGTTGCTATAAGAACTATGGCTAGAAGGAAGAAGGGAAGAATTTTTCTCTCGGTTATAACGCTTGCAGTAACCGCTTGTCTGCTTGGAGGTTGTCTTGCGGAAGATGGCGCTGTTGTGGAAGACCGTGCAGAACAAACGGAAAGGAGCAGCGGCAGCCACAAATTTACCGTTATGGTCTACATGTGCGGCACGGATCTGGAATCGGATTACGGGGCGGCGACTGCCGATATCTTGGAAATGTGCGAGGCGGATCTGAACGACAATGTGAATGTTCTTTTGTATACCGGCGGGACAGGGGAGTGGCAGAACAACAAAATAAGTTCGGATACCAATCAGATATGGCAGGTTATACATGAGGATATCGTCTGCTTGGAGGAAGACATAGGAGTAAGGCCGATGACGGATCCCTCTACGCTTGCCGATTTTATCAGTTATTGCGTGGAAAATTATCCGGCTGACAGAAATGCGCTGGTTTTATGGGATCATGGAGGCGGCGCGCTTTACGGTTACGGAAGCGATGAGATTACCGGCGGGGATTCCATGCAGATTAATGAAATTGACAATGCTTTGGAAAAGGCGGGTGTGAAGTTTGATTTTATCGGCTTTGACGCTTGTCTTATGGCGACGGTGGAAACGGCATGTATGATGGGCAGCCATGCGGATTATATGATAGGTTCGGAGGAAATAGAGCCTGGAAGCGGCTGGTATTATACCGGCTGGCTGAACCTGATCGGCGAAGATGCTTCGGTTTCCATTGAGGAAATAGGAAAAACGATTATCAATGATTATATTCGGGTATGCGGCGAAGAAAGCCCTGGCGATGGATGCACTCTCAGCATGATTGATCTGGCAGAAATGGATAACGTATACGATGCTTTATGCGTCTTTTCATCCAATGCCAAGGAGCAGCTGGACAGAGACAATTTCAGGGTTGTGTCCCGATCGGTCAGCAATACGAGGGCCTTCGGCGATGAGAGCTATGATACGATCGATTTGATGCATTTTGCGCAAAACTGTGATATTGAGGGTTCGGAAGAGCTGATTGCCGCAGTGGACAGGGCGGTAGTATATTTTGCAAATTCAGAAAATATTTCGAATTCGAACGGAATGACGGTTTATCTTCCTTATAACGATGTCTATTCCTTTGACGGAATGCTGGAGATTTACAGCGATATTGGATTGAAAGGGGAGTATACGGAATTTATCCGTGCCTTTGCCAATATTGTTGCAGGAGGGCAGAGTTATTATGGCTCCAATACGCCTGTGGAAGCATTAAACGGCGGGGACGAACCGAACGGTCTGGCTGACTTCAGCGAATGGTATGATTTCAGTTGGTTTGATGAGGATTATGTCAGCGGATACGAGGGGGAATATGAGGAAAATTCCTACAGCGGAGAGGACTTGGTCGTGGAGGACAGGGGGGATTATTTTGCCCTTGCGCTTTCCGATGAGGACTGGGGAATCATAAATGATATCCAGATGCAGCTTTTTTACGATGATGGCGAGGGTTACATTGATTTGGGGACGGATAATTATTTTGATACCGATTACGACGGGGCGCTGATGGTCGATTACGACGGGTTCTGGTTTACATGGATGGATAATATTGTTCCCCTTTATATTTCAGTAACGGACGACCTTGTGGAAGGATATATCCCCTGCGAGCTGAACGGCGAATACGTGAATCTTGTAGTCCGATGGGATGAGGATGGCGTGGGATGGATGGAAGGGGCGGTAAGGTTTTATGATAACGGCATGTGCATGAAGGGGCTTCTTCCTTTGGAGGATGGCGACAAAATACAGCTTTTGTGCGATTACTATACCTATGACGGGGAGTATGACGATGGTTATTATTTTGGCGATCCTTTCACCTATGACAGTTCTGAAGGGTTGGAGTATGATTCGTCGGGCGAAGGGGATTATTTGCTTTATTACTGTTTAACGGATATCTATAACAATACATATTATACGGAGCCAGTGATCCTGACTTTTGAAGAGTGACGGCAACGGGTATGGATTGTTAAAGACATAAATAATGAAAAACACAATAACTAATAACTAATTGTTTAGTTTAGAAAAGGAGAGAAAAGTGAAAAAGAAATTATTATCAGTTATTTTGGCAGGCATTATGACGGCAACATTATTCACCGCATGCGGGGGCAAGACGGAAGAAACCAAAGCTCCGGCGGCGGACACGAAAGAGGAAACAGCGGCTCCTGCAGCGGAACCGGAGGCAGCGGCAGAAGATGCAGCGGCAAAAGATACCACAGCAGAAGGCGAGGCTAAAGAAGATGTAGCAGCGGAGGATGCCGCAGCAGATGGAATGGTATCGGATGAAGACTTTGCCACTTTGCAGGATAATTATAATCTGGTGGTAGAATGCTACAATCAAGTAGCTGAGCTGTACAGCAGCGATGAGATTGCAGCAAACGCTGATATTGAAGAGGCGATGACGCTGGCGGCGGATATCATTGAAGAAATGGGGGAAATTACGCAGGATACGCTGACAGAAGAAGATGCGCAGCTGTTGAACGAGGCAATGGAGGATATCCTGAATGGTTTTGCTGATCTGGTGGATGGAATGGAAGCGGCAGACAGCACAGAAGACGGCGTAGTATCGGATGAAACCTTTGCTGTCTTGCAGGAGAATTATGCAGCTTTGACGGAAGCATACAATGCCGTAGCCGAGCTGTATAATGATGATTCTATTGAAGCAAATGCGGATGTGGAGAATGCATTGAACCAGGCATATGACATTATTGAGAAAATGGGAACCATTGAACAGACATCGATTACCGAGGCGGATGCAGAAGCGCTGAATGATGCAATGGTGGTTATTCTTGAAGTGCTGGATGCAGCTATTGATGCAATGTAACGATATGTTTGATTGGTAGGAAAGTTTAGTTATTGTGTGAATAGAACCGCCGATATGGAAGTGTCGGCGGGTTTTATAAAATAGGGTATTGTTCAAAAGATTGCAAAAAGGAAAGGATATGGTGGTTAAAATGAGTAAAACATCGGCGATATTGATTACACTGTTTTTGGGAGGCCTCGGCGTACATAGGTTCATGACAGGAAAAATCGGCACTGGCATTATCTGGCTGCTGACAGGCGGGTGCTTTGGCATTGGCTGGCTGATCGATTTGATTCAGGTTTGCACGGGGAAATTTACCGATAAAAATGGCGAAGTCTGGGGGGAATAGTTCTGCAAAAATATAAGGAGGGGTTGTTGGAATGGCGGCAATACAAGAATATAAATGTCCGTGCTGCGGCGGCGCCATTGCATTTGACAGTACACTGCAAAAAATGAAGTGTCCTTTCTGCAATACGGAATTTGAGATGGATACATTGGCAAGCTATGACAGCGAACTGCAGAACGAACAGACAGATGACATGAAATGGGATACCGATGCGGGGGAAGAATGGCAGGACGGCGAAGCGGATGGATTGAGTTCTTATGTCTGCCGTTCCTGCGGCGGCGAAATCGCGTGCGACGGGAATACGGCGGCATCTTCTTGCCCCTTTTGTGGCAATCCCGTGGTAATGATGGGGCGGTTTTCCGGGACGCTGAAACCGAATTATGTAATTCCGTTCAAATTGGATAAAAAGGCCGCCAAGGATGCCCTTAAGAAACATTATGACGGGAAGCGTCTGCTTCCGAAAGCATTTAAGAACCAGAACCATATCAACGAAGTCAAAGGCGTATATGTTCCGTTCTGGCTGTTTGATGCCGATGCGGACGTGAATATGCGTTATAAAGCGACCAAAGTGCGTATGTGGGATGACAGCAAATACCATTATACGGAAACCAGTTTTTTTGCAGTAAGCAGAGGGGGGAATATCGGGTTTGAGAGAGTGCCTGTCGACGGTTCGGCAAAGATGCCGGACGACTTGATGGAATCCATCGAACCTTTTGATTTTTCGGAAATGGTGGATTTCCAGACTGCATATTTGGCTGGTTTTATGGCGGACAAATACGATGTGGATGACAAGCGAAGCGTGGAACGCGCCAACGAGAGGATCAGGCAGAGCGTGGAGGATGCGTTCGAGGCGACAGTGATCGGCTATGAAACGGTGACAAAGGAGGCAGGAAGCATCCAGCTGCAAAACGGCAAAGTAAAATATGCCCTTTTGCCGGTATGGGTTTTAAATACAACATGGAACGGCAAGAATTATCTTTTTGCCATGAACGGCCAGACAGGAAAAATGGTCGGGGACCTGCCATTGGATAAGTCGGCATATAGAAAGTGGCTGTTTAGCCTGACTGGTATTATAGGTACGGTGGTTTTTGCGGCTTCTTATCTGATCTGGCTGCTGTAAGGGGGTGCGGATGATGAGAAAAAGATTATTTGCCATTTTTTCTGCGTTGCTTTTCTCTATGCTATTGACTGTTCCTGTGTCTGCCTCAGGGAGTCTGCCAAGGCTGGTGGATGATGCTGGTTTGCTTTCAGACAGCGAGGAAGTGGACTTGCTGGAGGAATTGGATGAGATCAGTGAAAGACAGCAGGTGGATGTAGTGGTAGTTACCGTCAATTCCCTTGAAGGTAGTTCTGCTATGGAATACGCCGATGATTTTTTTGATTATTATGGATATGGTTTTGGAGCCGACAGGGATGGAATCCTTTTTCTTATCGGCATGGAAGAAAGGAATTGGTTCGTATCGACAACAGGTTATGGAATAACGGCGGTTACAGATGCGGGGCTGGAATATATGGCTGAAAGGTTCCTCGATGATCTGAGCGAAGGCAATTATGCGGCGGCATTCTCGACTTTTGCAGAGCTGTGCGATGATTTTATCACACAGGCAAGGACGGGGGAACCTTATGATGCGGATAATCTTCCGCAAGAACCATTCCATGTTGGAGGGAGTCTCGCGATTGCGCTGGCAGCGGGGTTTGTAGTTTCGCTGATCGTAACAGGGATTATGAGAGGCGGTTTGAAAACGGTACATAGCCAGCCGGCAGCGGATCATTATGTAAAAAAGGCAGCATGCGGGTGGTAAAGGAAACGGATTTGTTCCTTTACCGGCATATCGACCGCAGAGAAAAGCCGAAGGAGAGCAGCAGTTCGGGCGGTTCCAGCACGCATACGTCGTCTTCGGAAACAACGCATGGAGGAGGGGGCGGGAAATTCTGAGCGCCCATAAGAATCTGGATAAACAAACAGTCATAACCCTTCAGAACACTTCATACAATGTAAAAAAGTGTTCTGAGGGGTTTTCTTTTGAAGGATTATATTGAGGAAAGAGCAATCAATATTGCTAATTATATTATCGATAACAATGCCACCGTGCGGCAGACGGCGAAGCAGTTTGGTATTAGCAAATCCACAGTACATAAAGATGTTACGGACCGATTGATGCAAATTAACCCGGCGCTCGCGAAAGAAGCGAGAAAAGTACTCGATGTCAATAAATCTGAGCGCCATATCAGGGGCGGGCTTGCCACAAGAGAAAAGTATTTGCATCAGTCAAGATCATAACAGCGGATGAAAGGAGTCTGCTGTTATTCTTGTTGCAATAAGCTGACCAGCGAAGCGCGGCAGCGTTTGTTTGGCATAAGGACGGCTGGAAAAGCCTGACATTCGTTGCTTGCGAAAGGATATGGAAATTGCAGATGAGGGGGGATCTGTTTGCGGACAATACCTGCGTAAAATAACTAGGGGATCAAGGGAGCAGAAAATTTTTCAGGGCGGAAAGATATAGGAATGCAGGGGCCGCAGGGCCTCTGCATTGATTCTGGAGATATACTTTCAGGAAGGTTTTGACAAGAGCATTGCAGGACTATATAATGATGAGTGTGGTTTTGGTTGTTAGAAGGCGGCAGAGGAACGAGGAGAAGAATGGAAAAAGAAATGATAGTTGTTATGGATTTTGGCGGCCAGTATAACCAGCTGATCGCGAGAAGGATCAGGGAGTGCAATGTATATTGCGAAGTGCATCCTTATAATATAGGGCTGGACAGGCTGAGGGAAATGGATCTGAAGGGGATCATTTTTACGGGAGGGCCTAACAGCGTATATGCGGAAGGTTCGCCGTTGTGCGAAAAAGAGGTATTCGAACTGGGCGTCCCAGTGCTGGGCATATGTTATGGCTCGCAGATGATGGCTCATCTTCTGGGAGGAAAGGTTGCAACGGCACCGGTCAGTGAATATGGCAGGACAGAGGTGGATGTAGATACGGAAACAACGCTTTTTCAAGGGGTATCTCCGAAGACCATTTGCTGGATGAGCCATACGGATTATATAGAAAAAGCGCCGGAGGGATTTACGGTGACGGCGCATACGGCGGTCTGCCCTGTAGCGGGGATGGAGGATGCTGACAGAGGATTGTATGCAGTACAGTTCCATCCGGAGGTAATGCATACACAGGAAGGCATGAAGATGCTCCATAATTTTGTGATGAATATTTGCAAATGCAAAGGGGATTGGAGGATGGACTCTTTTGTGGAGACAAGTATTGCATCGATCAGGGAAAAAGTCGGGGATGGCAGGGCGTTGTGCGCTTTATCAGGCGGCGTGGATTCTTCGGTAGCCGCTGTGCTGATGGCAAAATCGATAGGGAAACAGCTGACTTGCGTATTTGTGGACCATGGGCTGCTCCGCAAGGACGAGGGAGACGAGGTGGAGGAGATCTTTGGGCCGAAGGGATCTTATGATCTGAATTTTGTGCGGGTAAACGCGCAGGAGCGGTTTTATAAAAAACTGGCGGGAGTCGAGGAACCTGAGCAGAAGAGGAAAATTATCGGGGAAGAATTTATAAGGGTATTTGAGGAAGAGGCGGAAAAAATAGGCGCCGTGGATTATCTGGTGCAGGGAACGATTTATCCCGATGTGATCGAAAGCGGGCTTGGCAAGAGCGCAGTGATCAAGTCCCATCATAATGTGGGCGGATTGCCGGATTGCGTTGATTTTAAGGAAATTATCGAGCCCTTGCGGCTGTTGTTCAAGGACGAGGTCAGGAGAGCCGGGCTGGAGCTAGGGATATCGGAAAAACTGGTATATAGGCAGCCTTTCCCAGGGCCGGGGCTTGGAGTGAGGATTGTTGGGGAAGTGACGGCGGAAAAGGTTCGGATCGTCCAGGAGGCGGATGCGATATATCGGGAAGAGATTGCGAAAGCAGGAATGGATAAGGAACTGGGACAGTATTTTGCAGCCGTTACCAATATGCGTTCCGTGGGAGTCATGGGGGATGAACGAACATATGATTATGCGGTGGCGCTCAGGGCGGTGAAGACATCGGATTTTATGACCGCAGAGGCGGCGCAGATTCCGTGGGAGGTATTGGGTATAGTGACGAGCCGGATTGTGAATGAGGTGAAGGGGGTTAACAGGGTGCTGTATGACTGCACGGGGAAGCCGCCGGGGACGATTGAGTTCGAGTGATGAAATGGGATTTAAGAAGCTAGTGTTTATGCGGGTTGCAAGCAAATTTGTTTAGGTGTTGGCAACGATTTGGCAACGTTTCAGGTATCACTCACTGAATAAAAGAATACTTCAATAACAGAAAACCTTACTGATTTTCAGAAATGACAACTGAAAATGGGTAAGGTTTTTTGCGTTCATTTTTTCTTCTTGCGTTTTGCGTCTTTTTTGTCTGTACTTTCTGCTTCTTTGGCAGTGTCATTGATAAAGTCAAACAATTCTTGCGGAGGAACCTTTGCCCAGATTTGGTGGGTGTCAAGTTCTGGATATTTGTACCGCCACTCATCATATTCTTCTTTGGTGATTTCTCCCTTTTCCAGTCTGGCGGCTTCTGACTGCCATGCGTGGAACATTTTGAACATGG